>FTBG01000342.1_pt1 | contig 57039 bp, 46 predicted proteins | sample 1639311 | NCBI WGS metagenome assembly FTBG01 (sample SAMEA3914864, study PRJEB12502) | metagenome | biome: forest; material: soil | place: USA | collected 2012-03-12 | depth 0.3 m | reverse complement strand
GGTACGGCGTGGAAGGGAGCTCGATCCAAAGTGGATGCGTTTCAAAGCGCGCGACTGGCTTTTGAGAATATCAATCACTCTCTCAGCCAGGCGACCTTGAATACCTACTACGACTATTTCGATGCCACCGGAGCACGGCGCACCACGAATAATTCCTCGACCTTCGTACCAGCTACCTATGGCCGCCAGTCGGAACTCCACTTTGTTTCGGGAAAGACGAATGTGGCCGGGCAGGTGACGCACTCGGTTTTTTTTCAGACGCCCTCCGGCTATGCCAGCGATATCCAATATCAAACCATGGGCACGCTGCTGAACGCCTGCGGATTTTATATCGTGCATACGAACGATACCCTGCGGCCGGCTTTCCTGAGCAGCCTGCCGAATGCGCCAGCCAACGAAAACCGCTTTCGGCTCATGCAATTTCTCCAGCCGAGCGAGCAGATGACGGTGTATAGCTCGACTGGATCGACCTGGTTTACGAGCGCCCTGGCCAGTAATTCGGCCCCCATCGAGCAACTCGCGCCGAACATCATCGCCATGGTCGTGCTGCCCCGCAATAGCACGGGCGATGCCTCGCAAGCGACGAACAGCTTAATATCGACCAACTACGAATACGACAGCCGCGCGGGATCGGGCTCGACCCAGGCCGTAACGCAGAACCAGCTCCCGCCGCTGGTGGAAGTGGTGCTGGTGGCCGTGGATGAACGCTCGGCCCGCCGGATTGAAGACGAACATCTTCAGATTCCCTCGGGCCTTTTTTCGCAGGACTCCCAAAAATTAGACGACGATCTCGGAAGCCTCGAATCCTTTCTCAATCAAAACCGCCTCGTGTACCGGGTGTTTCGCACCACGGTGCCGCTGCACAATTCAAAGTGGAGTTCCTAGTGAAAGTACGATTCAAGCCTTTCGCATCCGACTTGCGGCCATCCGGTAAATTCGGAGGCCGTTTGCCGCGGCGCAAGGCCACCTCGGGACTGGCCCTCGTCATTGTGCTGGCCAGCCTGGTCTTTCTCGTGGCTCTGGGCGTTGCCTTTCTGCTGAACAGCACGACGGAACTTAAATCGTCGAAGACGTTTTCCGAAGGCGGGCGCTCCAAGATGCTGGCCCAAACCGCGGTGAGCCTCGCCATGGCCCAGATTAGCGATGGAACCAAAGGGGTGGACGGAGGCGGAGCTCCCCTGGCGTGGGCCTCGCAGCCGGGCATGATCCGCACCTACGACACTACCGGAAATCCCGCGGCGTGGTACAAGCTCTATTCCTCGGATGTGATGACCAGCTCCGGATCGTTCAACTATTCGGCGAGTGAGCAACCTCCGGCCAATTGGTACCAACAGAAGGCCATCTTTACCGATCTCAATGAGCCCACGACTTCCGGCACTGCCAAAGTTTACCCGATCGTTGATGGCAACAACCTTTCGCTCACCATAACCGATACCACGACCGGAGAGCAGGTGGTGACCTATGACGATGGGAGCGGGCAGCAGGCGATCGCCGGATTTTCCATGAGTGGAACGGGCACGCCGAAAAACCCGGCGACCGGGAGCAATCCCGCGCCCATGCCGGTGAAATGGCTCTATGTGTTGAGGCAGGGGCAGCTGGTGGCTCCGACTGGTGGCGCGGGAAATACGGCGACCTTCTCCAGTCCCAATGCGCCCACGGCGGCAAATCCGATTATCGGCCGCGTGGCGTTTTGGACCGATGATGAAAGTTCCAAGATCAACGTTAACACGGCGTCCGAGGGAGTCTATTGGGATACCCCACGGGCGAAGACCGCCGCCGAAGACACGCTGAAAACGAACCAACCGGTTACCGGTGAGTATCAGCGCTATTCCGGGCACCCCGCCATGACTTCCCTTTCGACGGTTTTCAAGAAACCCACCGGATCAGCATTGACCGACGCACAGTGGGCGCAATTTATCTACTCCATTGTGCCGAGGGTTGCCGATGGCGGGTCGCAAGCAGGAACAGTCAACACGGCCTGGGCGGCAACCGCCACCAACTCGGTGACGACCGATGCAGACCGGCTCTATGCGAGCGTGGATGAAATGATATTCAATCCCGCCCGCGCGTCCAACGCGACGGCGGCGGGCAGCAACCAGCTCCTGAATAAGACGTTTCTGGAACGCGCCAAGTTTTTCCTGAGCGCCAATAGCAGGTCGCCCGACGTGAATCTCTTTAACAAGCCGCGGGTGTGCAACTGGCCCATCACCCTTTCGCCGACGAGTGGCGCTCCGGTCACGACCTCTTTCGACAAACTGATCGCCTTCTGCGCGACCATGCGGAACGATTTGGGAGCGGGTGCTTATCGCTATTACTTCGAGCGCAAGGATCCCAATAGTGCCACGACCGACCTCCCCACGGTGGGGGATGTGCAGGGATTGGCCCGCAATCGCATGCTGCTGACCTATCTACGCACTCTTGGAGGGCAGCAGATTCCTGGATTTGGTGGATCCTTCGCGGCAAAATATGGCGCCGATTCCGATCAGATTTTTCTCGAGATGTTCGACTATATCCGAGGGGCAACCAACCTGATGGATCCAACGCTGACAGCCACGAACCGATATACGGTGGGCATTCCCGGAGGCACCGCGCCCTGGAACAACCGAATCGGGCAGGGTCAGGTCGTGCCGATCGAAGATGGGCTCGTCTCCACCGGTACTGCTCCCTTGCGTGGATTTGGAAGGTATCGCACGGTACAGGGGGCCTCACTGTTATTTATCGGACAGGTGGATGGGGACGATCCACTGCTACCACAAGACGCGAGCCACAATGTGCTGGCGTCGGGCACTTACCCACTTACCAGCCAAGTGGATGTGGCGACTGGAAGGGCGCTGCCCACCGCGACCGTGACCGCAGTAGCGCCGGGGAACAGGCGAATCCAGGCGATGTTTCTGCCCCAGTTCTTCTGTCCTGCAGTAGGAGTGCCCTGGGATCTCGGGAACTTTCAATGGACGGTGGATCTGAGCCAGTTGAGATGGGGGCCAAGCGACGGTTCCATGAGCTTTCCCTCAGGCGTGCACTACATTCAGAACCAAAAATCGGAGGATGAAACCGGTTTTGGAGATCAATATGGGCTGCTGCAAGTAGCCAAGCAGGCCTTGGTGACGAGCGCTCCAATTGACCTGCCAAAAGGGCCGGGGACCTTTCATTTCAGCGGGGGGGATGTCACGATTACCATCTACACGTCGGGCAACGGATTTCCCCCGGCGACCAGTTCCACCGTGGTCCAGACTATTGTAATGCATTTCGACCCGGCGGATTTTCCTCTGCCGGGCGTCGCTTCCGACCAAGTCTTCGATTACAACAACTTCAATCCCACGGGTATTCCCTACAACTATCGAGCGTTCGGCGCCTCGACCGGAACTTATAATATTCTGGCTCCCAATTCCCCCAAGCCAACTTCCGGCGGACGGATCAAGACCATCAACCAGGCAGCGGGTTGGATTTTGGACGCGGATGTTATCCGCAGTGTCGGAGTGCAGTCGGGAGATACCCGGCTGGTCGCCGCGCAGAAAAGCCCCCCTGCTTCGCTTTTCACTACGAATGCGAAATATGCGAGCACCATTGAGCACGTGCGGGGCGAACATAATTTTTTCGACGGCTACGGCCGTCCCTACTATGGAGCTGCCCAGGGCAGGTTGGTGCCGGGACTGGCCGTTAAAGGGTACGTGCCGGATGCGGCCACCTTCCCGAGTATCAATCTCCAAAACAGCATCGATCTCAGCGCGAAGTACTGCTTTTTCCTTGGCACGTGGAGCCTGGCATCGGACATCCCCCTGGATGGCGTCGCGGTGGGAAAAACCACATCCTTCACGGCGGGAGATGTTCCCGGCGATTGGGACAATGGACCATTCGACGTCCGGGATGGCCCTTTTATCAATAAGCCAGACGAGGGGGATAGGAGTACCGATCCCAGTATAGCACCCTACGAATGGAAACTTAAGGCCAAGGCGGGAGGCGGCCTGACTCAGACCTTGTTTACTCCGAATCGCGAGATCCCATCCGCCGTGATGTTTGGCTCCCTTCCTTCTGGTGTATTGGCGGGCCGGCCCTGGCAGACGCTGTTGTTTCGCCCAGAGCCGGGGCATCCGGGCAACCGAGGCTTCAAAGGTGACGGAACCGTCGGGACAGGGATGCCTGCTGATCACCTGCTGCTGGATCTCTTTCAGATGCCGGTGGTGGAGCCCTATGCGATCAGCGAGCCTCTGTCCACGGCTGGGCGCATCAACATGAACTATCAGATCGTGCCGTTTAACTACATCAACCGCGACACGGGCATCCGGGCTCTCCTCAAATCCGAAAAGGTTATCTCCATCAAGGATAGCGAGGCGATTCGCTATAAGGACGTGAGTGTTTCCAACCAGAGCAATATCCGGCTGGACGTAAACGTTAATGAAACGTTGAAGGGGTTTCGGAGGAAATTTGATAACGACAAGGATATCTTTCGTTCTGCATCGCAGGTCTGCGAAATTTCCATGGTGCCCACCGATCCGGCCGGCTCGCCCACCTACGACACAATGGCCAGCTACTGGACGACCCACCGCCTCACGGGAGACAATAGCAAGGAACGCATCTATGCGACGCTTTACCCGCGGCTCACCACAAAATCGAATACCTTTACGATTCATTTCCGGGCGCAGGCGCTGAAGAAGGTTTCCGGGACGGATCCGACGACCTGGGACGAGAGCAAAGACCGGATCACCGGGGAGTTCCGCGGCTCACAAACGGTCGAACGTTACATTGACCCGAACAATTCTCAGATCCCGGACTATGCTGATCCCTCCTCGACAACACCGATCAGCAATTTCTACAAATTCCGCACCGTACTGGCCAAGCAGTTCTCCCCATGAGGCCCAGTCCAAAGAATATCCCGGCTTTCAGCTTGGTTGAGTTGCTGACCGTTCTGGCGATCATGGCCCTCATGGCCGTGGTGGCCGCGCCGGCGGTCAATCAGATGCTGCGGGCGACCAAATTGACGACATCGGGACAGGCGGTGATCGACGAACTTAATTTCGCGCGACAGACGGCGCAGAGTCGAAATGCATGCGTCGAGGTCAGATTTTACAAGTTGCCCGATGACAGCGCGGCGGCGGGGTCGACGCCATCTATTTATCGCGCGCAGCAGAGTTTCATTGTGCAAGACGGCAGCACGAACCCCATCGGGAAGGCTGCCTTTCTCTCTGCGCCGGCGATCTTCTCCGCGGGAGCGTCGGAGTCGGCCTTCCTTTCTTCCACCAATCACCAGGAACAAGCGGCACCCGGCGGCGTGAACTTGCCGGGTTATGGGACGAACTATGTCTATCGATCTTTTCGATTCTCGCCGAACGGATCGGTCGATCTTCAGAACTCGGAGAATTTTTTCACGCTGGTGCTGCAAAACGGCAAAGCCCTGAATGCGGGAGCCAATTTTTTTACCGTCCAAATCAATCCGATTAGCGGCAGCATACGATCGTTCCGTCCCTAAGAGGGGCGGCGAATTGAAATCCGGCGCCTCAATCAATGGCTATTGGTCGGGCATGGCGGGCTCCGGGAGCATGGCGACGGAAAATGTGACGATGAAGGTTTTCGAGTTTCGCCGTCGATCCAACGGTTGTTCCTCTTTTGCAAATTCCATTGCGTGAGATGGGAGCGTGTTTTTAGAGTGGCCGACTCATGTCAGGAAAAAAAATCGGGGTTGGTCTTTATGGAAGCAATGGGCATCAGGTTCACGGGCCATTGCAGGACTGCCCTTTTGGCGAGGTGGTGGCCTATGCGGAATTTAAGCACACCAGCGAAGTCCCCGAGAGCGCGACATCTTATGGGTCGCTGGCAGAACTCCTGAGAGACGCCCGGGTCGAGCTGGTTTCCCTATGCTCGCCTCGGAGAGTCGACCAGGCGGCGGATGCCATCGCCTGCCTGAGAGCCGGCAGGCATGTCTATGCCGAAAAGCCTGCGGCTTTTTCCGATGAGGCCCTGGATGAGATCCTCGCAGTCGCCGAAGCCGAAGGGCGTGAGTTTCACGAAATGGCCGATACGATTTATCGCCAGCCGTTTTTCGCCCTGCGGGAGATTGTGCGCTCGGGGCGTCTGGGTGAGGTCACGCAGGTCTGGGCGCAAAAAGCGTACTCTTCGAGTTTCGATGTGCGACCGCAGGATGAGGAGGTGGACGGTGGCTTGATCCGGCAGTGCTCCATTCATGCGGTGAGGATGATCGAACACATTACCGGGCTCGCGATCACCTCAGTGGAGGCATTCGAAACAAGCCTCGGCAACCCGCACGCCGGTGAGCTGCGCACGGCGGCCAGCCTCCTGCTGGCTCTTGAGAACGGGGCGGTCGGCTCCATCATTGCCAACTACTACAATCCCCGCGGATTCGGCCGGCATGGCAATGATCAGGTGCGGATCTACGGCACTCTCGGCTTTGCTGAACTCACCGATGACGTGCAGCATTCCCGCCTTGTCCTCGGGAACGAGGATCTGGGCCCGATCGATGATTCAGCTGCCGTCGAGCCCTTCTTCTATTCCTACCTCAAGAAGCTGCTCGGTCTCGGTGGGATGCCGATGTCGCTGGAGGAAGAGCTTCGCCCCCTCCGCGTGGTGAACCGTGCAAAGCTTTCCGCCCGCACGGTCGTGGCGGCTTCTGCCTAGGCGCTCAGACTTCGCGAGCTTGCTCCGCGATCTTCACCAGGTCGATCACCGACTCCGCCCGCAGTTTCTGCATCACGGCACTCCGGTGGGCCTTGATCGTGCGTTCGGTGGTGCCCAGCACGTCCGCGATCTCCTTGTTGATCTTACCGCTCACCACCCAATGAAAAACTTCCATTTCCCGTGGGGTCAGCCGATTGAGCAACTCTCGTGCGGTCTCGGTGGCGTCGTATTTTGCGAGAGACCTGACGGATTCCTCCAGGGCCACGGAAACGGCAGAAAGCAGCACCCGGGGGTCGAACGGCTTCGTGAGAAAATCGATCGCGCCAGCTTTCATCGCCTTGGCGGTGACCGGCACGGTCCCGTGTGCCGTCATAAAGATCACGGGGGGGTGCCATTCGAGGCGGGACAAATGTTCCTGCACGGCCGGCCCCTCGCGCCCGGGCATCTGCAGATCGAGAATGATGCAGGAGGGAAGGCGTGGCAGCTTATAGGCCAGGAACTCGTCGCCGGAGGAAAAGGTCTGGGCGGAGTATCCCTCGGCTTCGATTAGCGAGGCCAGAGAGCGGCGCATCAGTCCGTCGTCATCGACGATATAGACGACAGAATCCTTCATCGGGCGAAAGTGGTGGCGGTTGGGAGCGCGAAGCGGAAGAGCGCACCCATATCCTCGCTGATGTTCTCGAGGGTTCCTCCGTAGGATTCGACAATCGTTCTGGCGATCGACAGCCCGACTCCCACGCCATTCTCCTTGGTGGAAAAAAATCGCTCAAAGAGCCGGGGCCTGGCTTCTTCGCTAATGCCGCAGCCGAAATCACGGATGCTGACTTCCACGCTCTCTTCGCCGATGCTTCGGGTCGAGATCACGATGTTCCTTCGTTCGCGGGAAAGCCCGGTGGCAGCGTCAAAGGCATTGGTTAGAATATTCAAGATGACTTGCTGGATCTCGACTGGATCGGCCTGGATCATGGGAAGACGATCCGCCAATTTTACTTCGACCGCAAAGCCTCTGTTTTGCATGTCCGTCGAGGTGAGGCGGATGGTTTCCGAAACGAGCTGATTGATCTGGATGGGATAGTGTCTCGCCCCGTCGCGTCCAGCCATCTTTTTCATCGTCTCCAGCACCGAACCTCCTTTCAGGCCGGCCTCGATCACGACCTGGAGGTTTTCACTGGCTTCCCTGAGGCGCCCCTGTTCGAGCAGGCGTTGGGCGGCGGCGGCGCTGTTCACGACCGCGCCCAAAGGTTGGCCGAGTTCGTGCGAAAGTGTGGCGGCCATTTCACCAAGCAGGTTTTTCCGACCAAGGCGCACCAACTCCTCTCGTTGCTTTTCCGTGCGCGACTCTGCGGTTTTTCGGGCCGTACTATCCAACACCACACCCGTCATCTTAACCGGCACCCCCTGCGCATTCCTCTGGATGGTCCCATGCAGTTCCAGCCAGCGTATCGCCCCGCTTGGGGAGATCGTGCGTGCCTCCTCCGAATAGCCTTCCCGGCATTGCATCCCCCGCTGGAACGCCCGCTCCACCAGAGGCCGATCCATGGGATGGAACTTGCCCAGACATTGCTGATAGGTGAGAGGCTCGTCGGCGGGCAGCGAAAGCAACCGGCGCATTTCCGAGGTGGCCCAAACGATGTCGTTCTTGATCTCCCAGGCCCACATTCCCAGGTCGGTCGAGGCTGCGACCAGCGAGATCTTTTCCTCATTGTTCGCCAGGGATTGCTCGGTCGAGCGGTGGGCCTTCCCGATAAGGAAGAGAACGGCCAGAAACAAAAATTGGAGAACCACGATTGAACCGGCCACCAAGACTACCCCCTGGTGTTCTGTCCAAATCGTAGCGAGGCGTTCTCCGATAGCGGGATGGTTTGGCACCTCTGGTCCAGTTGGGGAAGCGGCCAGAGATTTTCCCTCCAGCAGACTCATCGCCAACAGAAACCAGGCGACTCGGAGGTTGGTACCTTTGCGTCTCCGGATCGGAACTGGGGATATTGGGGAACTGAACATAGACCAAGCTATATCCCCTCCTTGCTCTGGTGGATATTGTCCTTGAGGCCAATAGACCTTCCAGGTCGTAAAACCTAACTTCCTCGCTCCATGCACATGGATCTTCTTCTCATTCAGCAGCTCGAAGAGCTATGCGATGGCGAGAGCGTCCATTTGCACGCCAACCTGGTCGGGGCCTATCGGAGCGCAGTTACCGAACTTGCCTCCACCGGTGACGAAGAGTATCGACCGGTTGCCCAGGAGGCCGAACGCGCCTTGCGGGCTCTTCTTTCGCGCCTGCGCCTCAAGAAAGTCGGCCGGCTCGTGCAGTGGCGATGAGCCTCGCGCCTCAGTAAAGCTCCACGGGCGAGCGCTTGCCGTCTTCCGGGCTGCGCTGGCTGGCCAGCTCCTCGCCCAGGGTGGCGACTCGCAGATCCCAGATTTCGCGGTCGATGGCGTGAAAGGCCTCCTCGGAGAAGGGAGTGGGTGGGGCCTGCTGGGTCTTATAATCCGCCATTCGCGAGAGCGCAGGAGCGATCTCAGCCGGAGGCAGGGCTTCCAGCACTACACGTGCCTGGGCCGCGAGTTCCACGCGGTGACAGATCATGAGGAGGTCATTGCCGGCGGCGATGCCCATTTTCATGGTCTCGTCAAAGCCGTAGTGGTTGAGAATGGCTCCCATATCGAGGTCATCCGTCATGACCAGGCCCTGGAAGTTCAGATCTTTCCTGAGCAGGTCGTTGATCATGGTCGGCGAAAGCGAGGCGGGCAGCCCGCTCGGATCGAGGCCCGAAATGCTGATGTGACCGATCATCATGCTGTCGACCACGTCAGAAAAGGCTCGAAAGACCGCCAGTTCGTGTTCTTCCATCTCTACTTGGGAACGGTCGAGCTTGGGCAGCTCATGGTGGGGATCGAGGCCCGCCGAGGCGTAGCCCGGGAAATGCTTTCCGCAACTCAGGATGCCGGTATCCCGCAGCCCGTCATTGAATGCGGCGGCCTTTTCGATGACCTCCGCAACGGTGCGGCCATAACAGCGGCCCTTTAGGGAATTGTCGGCCTCGTCGTCAAAGGAGATGTCGAGCACCGGGCAAAGATCGAGATTGAACCCAAAGAGCCGCAGGAGCCGACCGGTGATGTTTCCGTGCTGGTAAATGAGGCCCATGTCGCCCCGATCCCTAAGTTGCTGCGCGTTCGGCGGTTCGTTGCCAATCAGCTTCAACCGCGAGACGCGTCCGCCTTCCTGGTCGATGGTGATGATGGGCTCCACGTCGCTCAGGTCGCGCAGGTCGTCGATCAATTTGCGCAATTGCTGCGGCGTCTTGATGTTGCGACCAAATAAAATGAACCCTCCGGGCTGGAGTTTTTTGAAAAACGCGGCGTCTTCCGGGCTTAGTTCATAGCCTGGGACACCGACGAGCAAGAGTTGACCCGCATCGCTGGATGACATAGACCGTGAATACACAACCCCGTGTCGAAACCCAACGAAAAGATCGGCCTCTATGGAGGCAGCTTCGATCCCATCCACAACGGCCATCTCATCCTCGCGCGCGATGCCATGGAGCGCCTCGGCTTGGATCGCGTCGTCTTCCTGCCGGCCCGCATTTCGCCCCATAAGCTGAACCGCCCGCCCGCGACGCCGGAGGCACGGTGCGCCATGCTGGCCGCTGCGGTCAAAGGCGAGCCCAACTTTGAGCTGGACGACTGCGAGATCAGCCGGGAAGGCCCATCGTTTACCATCGATACCGTGGCGATTTACCGGGAGCGCTTTCCCGACGCCAAGATCTACTACTTCATCGGGGACGACAACCTGCCCGAGCTCGAATCCTGGAAAGAAATCGTAAAATTGCGCTCACTCGTGCAATTCGTCGTGCTTTCTCGCGTGGGCATGCCATTTCTTTCGGAGTTCCCAATGATTACCCGTCGTATCGAAATCTCTTCCACCGAGTTGCGAAACCGCATCACGCGCGGCCAATCCGTCCGCTATATGTGCCCCTCTGCCGTTTGCGACGTTATTGCCGACCTCGGCCTCTACAAAAATGGGTAAGATAAGCGAAGGCGAAACCCTGGCCCGCGCCTGCGCTGCGGCGGCCGCTGATAAAAAGGCCGAGAATGTCGTGATTCTCGACATGCAGGGCGTTTCCAATTTCACGGATTACTTCCTGATTTGCTCCGCGACCTCCGAGCCTCAGCTCAAGGCTATCGCGACCGCCATTCGCGAGCAGGTCCGCACCGATCTCAATCGCCGGCCCAATTCCGAGGATGGTTTCCCGACCAGCCAATGGGTCGTGCTCGATTACGGCGAAGTTATCATCCACCTCTTCCATACCGACAAGCGCGAGCTCTACGGCCTGGAAAATCTCTGGAGCGATGCCAAGCGCCTGGAGGTTGGCGATCTTTAGCGCCTTTCCCTTTGCGATTTTTGCCTTCCGGCGTAGTTTAATCCCACGGTGAACTTAACCGAGGATATCGAGATCGAGTGCCCCTACTGTTGGGAGCCTTTTGCCATAGAGGTCTCCACCGAGGGCGGTTCCTACCAGACCACGGAGGACTGCGCGGTCTGTTGCCGGCCCATTGCGGTCACCGTTCGCTGCAGCCCCGGCGAGATCGAGTCCATCGACGTCCAGCCGGGCTAAGGGCCCCTCCTGCAAAGCGCCGCTTGCGCTAAGCGGCTTTTCGGAGTAGATAAAGGCACGATGTTCGCGCAAAAAGACGCGATTGTACGCCTCCTCCAGGACGACGATCCCGAAACGGTTCGGATGGTAAAAGAACAACTCGCCCAGGGCGGGGAGGATTCCATTTCCGGCCTGCGTGATCTCGCCGAGCTGGACGACGACCAGGTTTCCGCCCACGCCCTCGATGTGCTGGCCGAGATTGCCAGCCAGGGCGCCGATGAGGAATTCCTCCTGCTGTGTCATTTTTTCAACGACGAAAGCGACCTGGAAAAAGCCTGCTGGATGCTCTCCAGCGCCCTGGAGCCCCAGGTCGGGACCGAGCTTTTTGAGCATAAGATTAATAACTGGGGCCGCCAGTTTTTGGTGAAGATTTCCGGCGTGGTCAGCACTCGGGAGCGAGTCCGCACCCTGGCCGATTTCATGGCGGGCGAACTTTGTTTCCGGGGCAATACGGACGATTATTACTGCGAGCGAAACTCCGTACTCCCCTGTGTCATCGAGACTCGCATGGGTATTCCCATCACCCTGGCGATTATCTACATGATGGTGGCCCGCCGCGCCGGCATGAAGGTGGACGGGATCAATCTACCGGGCCATTTTATCGCTCGCCACGGCGATGTTCTTTTCGATCCCTTTCATCGTGGACGTATCCTGACCAAGGCCGACTGCGAGGAGATTCTCAAGCGGCAAAACTTGAAACTCCGCGCCTCGCATCTCCAGGCCGCTTCCCAGCAGCAGATTCTCCTCCGGGTTCTGGCCAATCTGCTCTACGTTTACGATCTCCAGAAAGATCACGAGAAGCACGCCCGCGTCCGCCTTTGGATCAAGGCACTCTCCCGCGAGCGTTAATCTCGGTCCGCTTGGTCGTTGCCATCCGGGGTGGGGGAGGGTGTAGAGTAGCAGTTCCATCGTGAACATCGAAGTCCTCAACACCGGCACCGAGCTGCTTCTCGGCAATGTGGTCAACAGCCACCTCGCGTACTTCGGCCGTGAGCTCTTTCCCCTCGGCCTTCGCATCCAGCGCCAGGTCACCGTGCCCGACGGCAGCCCCATTCGCGATGCTCTGCTGGAGGCCTTTGCCCGCTGCGATATTCTCATTGTCACCGGTGGCCTCGGCCCCACCACCGACGACATCACTCGCGAGATCACCGCGCAGTTGCTGAGCCGCCGGCTTTCCGAATCCGCTGAGGTCACCGCCGCCATCACGGCTCGTCTGCAACGCCGGGGCATCCCGTACCGCGCGCGGATGCAGCGCCAGGCCATGGTGCCTGAGGGGGCCACCGTCCTACCCAATGAAAACGGCACTGCCCCTGGGCTCTATTTGCCGGCCACCCAGACGCCTTCCTCGGCCACACCCCACTTGTTTCTCCTGCCCGGGCCACCTCGGGAACTGAAGCCCATGTTTGAGGCATCGGTCATTCCACTGCTCAAGGGCATCGCTGGTACTCCGCCTTCCCGTGAGTGCCGCACTTATCACGTGGTGGGAATGGGTGAGAGCACGGTGGAGGAGGTCATCGGCCTCGCTCTCGATGCCCGGGGCGATCTCGAGGTCGGCTACTGCGCCCGCCCCAATGAAGTCGATTTCCGCCTTATCGGCGACGCAAAGATCCTCGACGAGGTGGAGCCTTCCGTCCTCACCGCTCTTGGCTCCCATATTGCCGGCCGGGATGGCGCGACTTTGGAGGAAGGCATCGTCGGTCGCCTCATCGCCCTGCACCAAACTGTGGCCACGGCGGAGTCTTGCACGGGCGGTCTCCTGGCCAGCCGCATCACCAATGTTCCCGGCGCTTCCGAGATTTTCCACGAGGGATTTGTGACCTACGCCAACGAATCCAAAATACGCCACCTTGGAGTTCCCGCCGAGCTCCTTGAGAAGCATGGGGCCGTGAGTGAGCCTGTCGCCCGGGCGATGGCCGAGGGCGTCGTGGCGCGCAGCGGCAGCAATTTCGGCGTGGGCGTCACCGGCATTGCCGGCCCGGGTGGAGGTACGCCCGAGAAACCCATGGGCACCGTCTTCATCGCCGTGGCTCAGCGCGACGGCACCACCGAATGCCGTCACGAACTCTTTCCGACCGACCGCGAGACGTTCAAGCAACTCGCCACCCAGAGCGCACTGGACCTGCTCAGGCTTAAGCTGCCTTAGCCGCCGCCGAGCGTCCCCGGGCATCGGCGGCAAGAAGCTGCACATCGGCTTCGGTCGTCTTCCACGAACTCATGAAGCGCGAGCCGCCCCCGATGAATTGATAGAAGGCCCAGCCCGCCTTTTTCAGCCGGGCGCTTACCTCAGGCGAGAGCCTGGCAAAGACAGCGTTTGCTTCCACGGGCGAGACCAGCTCCACCCCGTCAATCTCGCGAAACTCCTCCGCCAGCAGTCGCGCGCAACGATTGGCGTTTTCCGCGTGCGTCAGCCAGATGCCATCCTGTAAACAGGCGGCCCAAGGGGCGGACGAGAAACGCATCTTCGAGGCCAGCTGGGCTCCCTGCTTGCAGCGGTAGGCAAATTCTTCGGAGAGCTCGCGATCAAAAAATACCACGGCCTCGCTCAGGCTGAGGCCCGTTTTGATGCCGCCGAAACAGAGCACGTCGACTCCTGCTTTCCACGTGAGCTCCGCTGGCGTGACATTGAGCGCGGCCACGGCGTTGGGAAAACGCGCTCCGTCCATGTGCACCCGCAGCCCGTGAAATCTCGCCATGTTGGCCACCGCGCGGATCTCCTCCGGCGTGTAAAGGCAGCCGAGCTCCGTCGGCTGCGTAAGGCTCGCCACGCGCGGTTTCGGGTAGTGAATATCCGTGCGCTTGAGGATCATTTTTTCGATTTCTGCACACTCCAGCTTTCCCTGCGGGCCCGGAGTCAGCAGGATCTTCGTGCCATTGGAGAAAAATTCCGGTGCACCGCACTCGTCCGTTTCAATGTGGGCGGTCTCGTGGCACACGATGCTGTGGTAGCTGTGGCACATCGAAGCGAGCGCGAGAGAGTTGGCCGCTGTCCCGTTGAAGACAAAATACACGTCGCAATCCGTCTCAAAGACGTCGCGAATCAGGCTGGTCGCCTTCTCGGTATACTCATCGTCTCCATACGAAGCGCAAAAGCCTTCATTGGCCTCCGCCAGTGCCTGGAGAGCCTCGGGACATAGCCCGGCCGTATTGTCACTGGCAAAGTGGTAGCGCGTCATCTTCACCCGCCGCATGCTCGCCGCGAGGCGCGGGGGCGTCAAGCCAGAGGCAGCTTGGTCTCCGTCGCCCGAAAGCCGCTCAACGTTCCATCCGGCTTGTGCATCGGCTCCATCTCGATCCGCACGCGGTAAGCGGAGCCATCCTTATGGTAATTGATGATGTCCACCTTGCAACTTTCAGCCTGTGCGACCGCCTCGCGCAACTTCGCCACGGCTTTCGGATCGGAATCCACCCCTTGCAGCATGCTGCCCGGCTTGCGATCCCTCACCTCCTGAAAAGTGTAGCCGCAAAGCACGGTGAATGCGGGGTTGATTGCCACCACCCGGCCCTGCGCGTCGGTTTCGACCCGCGGCGGCTCGGCCTCGATGCGCTCAAAAACCCGCGCCAGCAGGCCCTCGGGAGCCGGGCTGGTTTCCCGGGAAAACCCTGACAGATCTTCCCATAGCCGGGTCACTCCGTCTTCCTCGGTCGAAGATGCGCCGGAGCCATCGGCTTGGGGAAGGTGGGAAAGGTCGATCATCCGGTGAAAGGAACGTTCATCCATGCTTCAGGGATGCAAATTAGTCAAACCGCATCGAACGGCCACTTTGGCTCTCAATTTTTATGATACGGAATATTTTTAAGGATGGTGTGCGCCCGGTACATTTGCTCCAGCGCCAGCATCAGGGCCATCTCATGCTGTAGGGTGAGAGTGCTCAGGGACCAGAGCAGATCCGCGGAATTGCGCACGCCTTGGGTATGGCCGGACGCTCCGCCAATGATCAACGCGCAGGTCTTGCGGGCGTTGAGCTCGATCTTCCCGATTTCCTCCGAGAAGGCCCGGCTGGTAAATTGCTTTCCCCGCTCATCCAACACAATGCGGTGGCAGTTTTCAGTGCGGGCCAGCAGCAGCGGCCCCTCGCGCTGAGGATCCGAGGCCTTGACGTATTCGAGCTCGTGCGGCGCAAAGCAGCGAAGCCTCGTGATGTATTCCGCAATACCTTCGCGGGCGTAGGCCAGGCGGGGTTTTCCGACGGCTACAATTCGCCAGCGCAAGGCAGGATCAGGCGGGCAGCGGGACGGGATTGAAGTCCGCCGCGTGGTAGGAGCTTCTGACGAGCGGGCCGCTGGCCACAAAGGTGAAGCCCTTGCGACGGGCGATGTCCCCGTAGAGCTCAAAAGTCTCCGGCCGCACGTATTCCACGACCGGCAAATGATCCGGGGTAGGGCGCAGGTATTGGCCGAGCGTGAGCACTTCGACATTGGCCTCGCGCAGGTCGTCCATCGATTGGAAAAGCTCATTCTCGGTTTCCCCGAGGCCGAGCATCAAGCCGCTCTTGGTGACGACACCGGGGAGCATCTCCTTGGCGGCTTTCAACACCTGAAGCGAGAGCCGGTATTTGGCGCGGGACCGCACCAGCGGGCTCAGCCGCTCGACGGTTTCCAGGTTGTGATTGAAAATGTGAGGCTTGGCCGCGAGCACCGTGCTGAGCGAGGTCATCTTGCCGTTGAAGTCCGGCGTGAGAATCTCGATCACCATCTTGGGCTCCGCCGCGCGGATCGCCTCGATCGTCCGGGCAAAATGTTCAGCACCGCCATCCTCCATGTCGTCGCGGGCGACCGCCGTGATCACCACGTGCTTGAGCTTTAGGCGCTTCACGGCCTCGGCCACGCGCTGAGGCTCGTCTTCTTCCAAGGGGAAGGGCTTGGCCGTGGAGACGGCGCAAAAGCCGCAGGCGCGCGTGCAGCGCTCGCCTGCGATCATGAAGGTGGCTGTGCCCTGGCTCCAGCACTCCCAGCGGTTTGGGCACTGGGCGCTCTCGCACACGGTATGCAGCTTCAGGTCGGCGACCAAGGCCTTGGTCGAGAAGAAAACGGGATTCGAAGGCAGACGCACCTTGATCCAGTCCGGCTTCTTGGCCAGGTGGAGTTCGGGATCGATCTTGGGCGCAGGCATGGGTGGAAGAATCGGGGCTCTCGCTTTATCTGTCAACTCTCAGGGGATTTCTTCCCGAAAGTGCTCTTTGCAGGGTCAGCGCGTCGGCATGTTCCAAGCCACCGCCGGCTGGTAGTCCATGCGCAATGCGGGTCAGCGGCACGCCCAGGGGAGCCAGCATCTCCGCCAGATAGTTCGTCGTGGCCTCGCCCTCCACATCGGCGCTCAGGGCCAGGATGACCTCCTTGGGGCTCTCGTTCTTGACCCGGCGAATCAGTTCGTCAATGCGCAGCTCGTCAGGGCCCACGTGGTCCAAGGGGGCCAGCCGCCCGCCCAACACATGATACCGGCCGCGATAGGTGCCCGTTCGTTCGATGGGCAGGATGTCCGTGGCTTCCTCGACCACGCAGATCTCCTCGCCGGAGCGGGAGGTGTCCTGGCAGATTTCGCAAAGGTCATTTACGGAGAAAAAGCCGCAGGCCTTGCAGGATCGCAGGTGTTCCGCGGCGCCCTCCAGGGACTTGGCCAGATCCAGCGGCCGGGCATCCTTGGCCGAGGCCAGCCAAAGAGCAATGCGCTCCGCGCTGCGAGGGCCCACTCCCGGCAACCGCCGAAGCTCACGAGCCAGTTCGCGAAACGGCTCAGGATAGTCCGCAGGCTTCATCGCTTGAACGGGAAATACGAAGAAACGGACGCCAAATGCCTACGCCGAGGCGAAAAGCACCATCTGGTCCTTCGTGACATCCTCTTCCCCGCGCCGACTGCGCTCCAGGCGTTGAATGTAGAAGTCCAGGGCGGCGTCGGGAATGCCGGTGATCCTCGCACGGGAAAACTCCTCGATCGATTTATCCCACTGCTTTTCACGATAGTAAATGATGCCGCGCCAGAAGTGATCCCGGCTGCGCTCGCGTTCCGGCGAGAGCGCGTGCTTGCGGGCCAGGATCTCGTAGAGTTCCACCCGGCGGCGCTCGCCGAGCATTTTCAGCACCTCAATGGGCCGTGCTTCGAAGCTCTCCGAAGCCTGCTCAAAGGTCTCCGGCCCGACCAAAATGCGACAACCGTAGGTGGCGCAGGCGGCGCACAGACGTCGGGCAAATTCCACGGCGGGACCAGCCACGCTGAAGCTGGAGAAGCGTGTTCCGCCGTAAGCGGCGGCGACCATTTCACCGGAGTTCACCCCGATGCGGAAATCGAAGCGGCGCTGCCAGGTGGCGTCGCATTCGCGATTGAGGATGTCGAGCCGGGCCATCAGATCCAGGGCGGCGAGACAGGCCTTGCTGGCGTGCCGCTCGTCGGCCAGAGGAGCTCCAAAAACGACCCGAAGGCTTTCGCCGCCGCACTCGTCGAGGTAGCCGCCCACTTCGACCAGGTAATCGGAGGCCGTTTGCAGGTAGAGATTCGTCATGGCCGCGTAGTTCTGCGGCGTGAGCAATTCCATCAACTCGCGGTGATTATGCACTTCGCAGACAATCACGCTGCCTTCCTGCATTTCCCCGGGGAAATCGGCTGGCACGTCGGAATTCACGATTCGGTTGAAGACATTGCGAGAGATGCGCTGCCCGAAGAGACGCTCGATGTTCTTTTTCCGCGCTCCGCTATCGCTCCGTCCGTAAATCATCCCCGCGCCAAAAGCCACCAGCACGGCGAAGATGCCGGGGATTGGCGAGTAGTAGACATTGTACAGCACCAGCACGCGCGAGCAGGTGATGAGAAGCAGGATCGTGGCAAAGGCGACGACGCCTTTCAGGCTGGGCCGGGTGATATCCACCGTGGTCCAGGTAATGCCGTAGGCCAGCAGCGCGATCAGGAACAACTGCGCCCCGTCCGTGACCAGCACGGGGTTTTTCATCGCGTAGATGCTGTTGCGCAGAAGGTTGTCCAGCGTGCCGGCGATGAGACCGCCGGCATAAAGCGCGGCGACGATGACTGCACTGATCGTGCCTATAATGATGCTGGCTTTGAGGTATCTCATCGAGGATGCGGAACTACGTAATCTTTCACTCTAACTTGTTGGCCGAAAAAAGGAAAGCCTGTCCTACTGGGGGGCCGAAGGGGCCTCTCCGTTGCGGTAGGAGCCTACCACCCACTCACTTAGGACGCCGTCGGGATTGTCCACGGCCCGGGCCGGAATCGAGAAATCCACCCTCCCGCTGTTCCTTTTGATCAGGGTAAGGCCAAATTGGTAGTCCTTGAAGGCCCGTTCGCAAAATTCGCGGACGCCGAGGCCTTCCGCGTTCGCCCGCTCCAAAATCCGCTCGACGGCGTCGCCCTCGAACTCGATTTTCACCCCGTGTTCGGAGGAAAATCGGTCGGCAAACTCGGCGACGATGCCGCGCATGGCCTTTTCGCGCTCGGCGTGGCCGGCCTGGAGGAGGTCTGCCAGCGTCTCGGCTGGCTGGGCGATCAAGGCCGAGGTTACGGTAAAAGAGGTCACCCCCGAGCCGGGGAGCTCAAATTTGAAGTCGCGGAAGATCCCCTCGCACGTAGTCAGTAAGCCGCGGGCGCCGGTTTGTTCCTCCGCCGCGCGCCGGGCGATTTCCCGCAAGGCATCGTCCTCAAAGAAAACCTCCACGCCGTAGGCGCGGAACGAGCGCTCGTATTGTCGGATGATGCTGCCTTCCGAGCGTTTGAGAATTTCGTATAAATCGTCCGCACTCAAGGGATTGCAGACGACGCGTACGGGTAGGCGGCCAATGAATTCCGGCTCCATTCCGTAGTCCACAAAATCCCGGGTCACCGCCTTGCGCAGGAGGGAGGCGCCTTCCAGCGGCTCGGCTGGTCCCGCTCCAAAGCCAATCTGGGCCTGGCGCAGCCGCTTGGCGACGCGCTCGCTCAGCTTGTCGAAGGCTCCCGAGACGATGAAGAGGATGTGCCGGGTGTTGATCGATTCCCGCGTGACCTTGCCCTTTTTCTGGAATTCCAGGGCGGCCTGGAGTTGCGATTGAAGGTCGTTGGCGCTGCGGAGCGGCACCTCGGTTTCCTCCATGAGCTTGAGCAGCGCGGTTTGTACGCCACGGCCGCTCACGTCGCGCCCGGCCAGTTCTCCCGAGCTCGCAATCTTGTCGATTTCGTCAATGTAAACGATGCCATACTGGGCGAGGGCCACGTCGTTGTTGGCCTTGTGTACGAGCTCCCTCACCAGGTCCTCCACATCGCCCCCGACATACCCCGTTTCGCTGAATTTCGTGGCGTCGGCCTTCACGAAGGGCACGCCGATCAAGTCGGCGACGTGCTTGACGAGATAGGTCTTCCCCACGCCGGTTGGGCCGATCAGCAGCACGTTTTGCTTGGCGTATTCCACCTTGGAGGCCTCGTCGGGCTCAAGGGAAGCCGCATACTGCGCGTGATGGTAGTGGTCGCACACCGCAATCCCGAGGACCTTCTTGGCCTCGTCCTGTTTGATGACAAATCGATCCAGATGCCGCTTGATGTCGCGGGGCGTGAATTCAAACTGGAAGACTGGGTGAGTCTTGAGATCGTCGGAAGCTACCTCGCCGGTCTCCACCGTGCCCTGTTGCTCGGGATGAGGAGCATTTTGTCCAAAGCTGGAGCGAAGGAACTCCTGCAGCTTCTGCTGGAGTTGCTCGGGAGTCGGAAGATTGGGGTCGCTCATGAGGACGCAATTATCTCGCGGGATTCGCTTGCCTGCAAGTGCCTCATTTCAGGCGGCGGCCCACCTGGAGAGAACTCATTTGGCTCCCTTGGCTTTCAACTGCTGCTCGATCGCATCGAGGCGGTCGGTAATTTGGCTGCCGGTTTGCACTTTTCCACGGGCTGCCTGTACGGTTTTGAGCAGGGCCTGCGCGGAGGTGGCATCCGTCACCTTGGGGAGGACGTCTTCAATCGGCTTGAGCAGATCCCAGTCCGCCACATAGAATTTGGCCAGCGGCTTATACTCCTCGATCCATCCGTCGGACTGGTCGAGGCGGGAGCGAACAAAAGTTTTGAGCAAGGGACCCGCATCGGTGAGGGCCCCTATCTGCCAGTCGTGCAGGCCAAAGCAGAACAGGGCGAAGCTTTCCGCGTTTTGGTTTGAGTAAATATTGTCCACCGAACGCGAGATCTTCTTGTCGGGATCGGACAGCATCTTGCCGGCATTGACGAACATGTTTGCCGCGACCGAGTCCTTCTCTTCCGTGGAGTAAAGCCCGGCTTCCGTCAGATTCCTAAAGATGCCGGCCGCTTTTTCCCCGTTGCCGTTCATCATCAGGGCGAGGCCCTGGTTCATCAGGCTCCAGTTTTTCAGGGGCTGGGTCAGGCCTGGTGAGGCAGCCAATTGGCTAAAAGAAGTGGCGGCTTCATCGTATTGGCGATTCACCAGGAGTTGGGTTCCCTGGTGGAACATATCCTTGAACTCTGTGGCGCTGTGGGTTGCGACCTGCGCGGGCTTCTCTTTTTCGCTGGTTCCGAAGAGCTTGTCCCTGAGCAGGAAGACGGTGAGGCCGCAGAGCACAAGGGCCAGCAGAAGTCCGAGGCTCAAAAAAGCGGTCAGGTTTCTTGTCGTCTGCGTTTCCAATACCACCCGCTCCTTGGGCCGATGCGGCTTTTGTGCTCTCTCCAGCAGTTTGTGCCGGGCGTAGGAAAGGTGCTCGATCAGCTCCTTGTAGGTGCCATATCGGTCGTCCTTGTTCTTGGCCAGCATCCGGTTGATGACGTAGGCCGTCTCGCTGGAGACGTCGGGAGCAAAGGCCTGGAGGCTCACGGGCTGGCTCTTGAGCTGCTTCAGGGCCACCATGGAGGCCGTTTCCGCCTCGTAGGGCGGGCGGCCAGCCAGGGCATGGAAGAGCGTGCCACCCAGGCTGTAAATATCGCTGCGCAAATCCTCGGCCTGATGATCCAGTTTTTCCGGCGCGATGTAGTAGGGCGTGCCCCAGATTTCGCCTTTGGCGGAAGCCGCCTCGTCCATCACGATCGCCAGACCGAAGTCCACCAGCTTGGCCGTGTGAGGATCGGCAAAAAGAATGTTGCCTGGCTTGATATCGCGGTGAATCAGTTCGTGCTCGAAACCTGCTTCCAGGCCTTGAGCAATCTGAATGCCGACCTCCAGCACCTGGGCCTCGGCCACTCGACGCTGGATGCCCATCAATTGATCCAGGGAGCCTTTTTCCACCAGCTCCATCGCGAGGTAAAATTGCCCGTGGTCTTCACCGAAAGAAAACACTTTTACCACGTGAGGGTGATTGATCGAGGCGGTGACCCGCGCTTCCTGCTCCAGCTTCGCCTTTCCTTCCTCATCGGCGCTGAATTCCTTCTTGAGGATCTTCAGGGCCACGTTGCGGTGCAGGTTGCAATCCTCCGCCTTGAACACGGAACCCATGCCGCCTTCGCCGATTTGCTCGATCAGCCGGTAGTTATTGAATTGTTTGCGGGCCCGGAGGTTCTGGCCACAACTCGGGCAGAAGATCTTGGCAAACGGCGGTTGCTCCGTCACGTCCATGAGCGTTCCGCAGGCGGGACAGGCTTCCAATAGTTGCCCCTGGGCTCCCGCGGCCTCCGTTCTTTCGTCGGAAACAGGGACTGTTTCCAGCAGTTCTGGAGGCTGCGCAGGTTCCTCGACGACCTCCGCCGTCTCCCCGGCAGCTTCCTCTGTTGCCATCTCGGCATTCTCCTCTTCGGGGGAGTCGGAACTTTTCTCTGTTAACATTGATCCGGGGGTGAGTGAATACTGACTTGGTCAATATATTTTTCATGAGTGTTTCGCAAAGAAATTCGCCCCGGATGTATCGGTTTACGAAAAACCCTGCCTGTGGACGGTAAAGAACTCTTCCGGGTTGCGCCTGGCGACGACGGCCTGCGGGTGGATCTTTACCTCACCGGAGCGCTGGAGGGGACGTCGCGCTCCCGAGTGCAATCCGTGGTGCGTGATGGCAAGGTGCTGATCAACGGAGTGGTGGCGAGACCACGTGATATCGTGCACACGGACGACGAGGTCTCCTGGGATCGCCCCCCCGACGCACCCTGCGAAACGGCCGTGGCGGAGGATATACCGCTCGATATTTTATTTGAGGACGAGCATTTGCTGGTGCTGAACAAGCCCGCCGGCATGGTAGTGCACCCCGGAGCCGGAAATTTTACTGGTACGCTGGTGTCGGCGCTGCTGCATCATTGCGGGAGCCTCTCGTCGGTGGGCGGGGTGCAGCGTCCGGGTATCGTTCATCGACTGGACAAGGAAACCAGTGGCTGCCTCGTCGTGGCCAAGACCGATGCGGCCCACCAGGGCCTCTCCGAGCAATTCGCCGAGCGGGAAACGAAGAAAACCTACCTGGCCGTGACGGTGGGCGGCCCCAGATACCGCAACGGCAAGGTTGATGCGCCGATCGAGCGGCATCCGGCCCATCGGCAGAAAATGCGGGTGGCCCAGGAGATGAAGGGCCGGGAAGCCCTGACCGAGTATAGCGTGCTGGCGGCGCACGGGGGGCTGAGTTTGATCGAGTGCCGGCCGCGTACGGGGCGCACCCACCAGATTCGGGTGCATCTGAAGCACCTCGGGTGCCCTATTCAGGGAGACATGCTTTACGGCAAGAGGGGAGATTTTACCCGGCACATGCTGCATGCGTGGAAGCTCCAGTTTCAACATCCCGTGACGGGCGAGACGCTTTCGTTTCAGGCTCCGCCGCCACCGGAGTTTTTTGCGGCGTTTCCGGGGTTTCAGTTGCAGTCGAGCTAAGCTGAGTGCCTCTGCTCGCCGAGTTGTCTCCGTTCAATAGCCGCGAACTTCCAAGTCTGCCACGCGGGTGAAATGTTCGACATTGCGGGTTACCAAGGGAAGCTGCCTTTCGATCGCTGTTGCGGCGATCCAGAGATCGTTGGTTCCAATTAGATTTCCCAGAGATCGCAATTTTCTCGTCACAACCGCATAGGTTGTTGCCACGGTTGGGGTGATAGGAAGGATTTCGAATGAATCCACCACCTGGAGAAAATTGAGATCGTCAAATCGATCGAATCCTTCGGCGTACTCTCCGTAGGCCGTTACCGGCAAGAAGGCGAGGCATTCGGAGTTTGCGCGGAGGAAGGAATGGGCCTTGCCTCTGCCGGCCCGCCGTTCACGCTGAAAATCGATCAGGAAGGTGGTGTCGAATGCTAGTGCTTCCACTTGGATTTTGGTGGTTGGTCGTCTGATTGAGCTTTGTCCATTCGATCAAGAGCCTTTGGGGACATGAGGGGCAAGCCGTTGGTGCGGTCCAGCAGAGCGCCGCAACGTGGTTTTCCGGTATCCCACATGGCTCGCTTTATTACCTGAGAAAACGACTCTTTGGGATGGGTGCGCGCGCTGGCCAGCCTTCGATAAGCCTCTTCATCGACCGAGAGGGTTTTTGTTGCCATACACAGATCAATACACAGGGAATGCTGGAGAATCAAGCAAGCATCCTTCAGGTCGGGAGTTAGCCGGGGGTGTTTTCCCGGATGATGTCGGCGTAGATTTCCGCGCTTTTCGTCGGCTTCCTGACCAGCTCAGGATCGTTGTCGAGATCAATGTGGTAGAGGCCGAAGTCACTGTCGGGCGAAAAGGCGAGGCCCCATTCGCGGTTGGAGGTGATGCTCCAGCAGAAGTACGCCACCACCGGGATGCCCTCGCGGCGGGCCATGAGGATCTTGCTCACGTGGGCGTCGATATACTCGTGCCGCTTGTAGCCGTCGGCGGCTTCGATACAGCCGTTTTCCACGATGAGGATTTCCTGTTTCGGAAAGAGGCGATGGAACCGGTGGAGCGCGACAAGGAGGCCGGAGGGCTCGACGGGGGCATTGAAGAATTTGCTCATTGAGGCATCGAGGAGCTGGGAGATGCGGTGGAGCTCAAAGGTGTTGATACCCCAGTAGTAGTCGAAGCCGACGAAGTCCTGCTGGCCGTGGCAATATTCCGGGCAGAGATAGGAGGGGAGCTGCCCGGCCATGCCGAGCGCCCACCAGTCGCTGTTGCTGATGGCGGAAAGGACGGCGAGCGAGCGCAGGGAGTGCTCGATGAAGCCAAAGACGGGTGCGAGGCGGCGAACGAGGGAGAATCTGGAAAGAAAGTGCCGGCGGTGTTTGAGATCGGAGCAGGCGGCGGCCAGCGCGTTGGGGCGAACGAGGTCTTTTTGTTGTTGGCGCATGCGCTCCCGGGTGGTGGTGCGAATGGCCTGCTGGTTGAGCAGCCACTGGAGAATCGAGGGCATGCCGAGGACGAAGGGATTGGTGCCGACCTTGGCGGCGGGATCGACCACATGAATCGCGCGCCGGCCCAGGGTATGGGCCTTGAAGAGGTTGCGCATGAGGCGTGCGGCATTCTCGTACTGGTCCGTGTGCTCGGTCTCGGGGGAGAGACCCGGCGGCATGGCGAAATCCTTCTGCCACCAGGGCTTCACGTAGCCGTAAACCAGGAGATTGGGCTCGTTGAAGGTAATCCAGTAGGGCACGCCGGGGCCCAGAGCGGTCGCGACGACCCGGGCGTAGTCGGCATACCACTGGGGGAAGTCGGAAGCGGTCAGGCCGCCGCGTTCGGCCACATGGATGGGCCAGGTGAAGTGATGCAGAGTGATGAGCGGCTGCATGCCCGCCTCGCGAACGGTGGCGGCGACTTTTTTGTAGTGATCGAGGACGGCCTGGTCGTACTCCCCCGGCCTGGGTTCGACGCGAGACCAGGCGATGGAGAAGCGGAAGAGCTTGCAGCCCAGTTTTGCGGCGAGAGCAATGTCTTCAGGATAGCGATTCCAGAAATCGGTGGCGCGGCCGCGCGCGGTCTGTTTCTGCGCGCGTTCCCACTCGTCGCGGATGTCGTCGCGGCCGGGTTCGTAGGCCTCGGATTGATGGTCGGCGGTGGCGACGCCGAATTTGAGCTCGGGGAGCGGGGATTGCATTCGCCTTGCTCAACATGCGTGGAAGCGGACGCTGGGGCAATCCTATTTGTGAGCTTCAGCGGCCTATTCGATCTCGCTGGGCCGGGGAAGTTTCTCTCCGGGATGGCTGGCCTTGTACGCGCTGTTGATTTCGATTTTGGCGGAAAGGAGCAACTCGCGGAGCGTGGCTCGCTCGGCCGCCTCTCTTGTCGCACAGATTTTTTCGTGGAGGCGCTGGCCGTGGGAAAAATAGAAGGCCCGCCATTGGCCATGGTCCTCCCGTATGCAATACCGCTCTTCGGCCTGGCCCGCGGAGACCGTATGGGCGGGGAATCCATGTGCGCGCACATGGGCGTAAATTTCATCTTCGGTCACGGTTACGATTTGGGAAAATTTGAATTCGTTGATCAGCTTTTCCCCGTCGGCCTGGGCGGCGATCAACGGGATGGCGTCTCCGCTTAGAATGGCCCCGATTTGGCGGAGTCGCGATGGGGTCGATCGATTGGCGATGGTCTGCGGGACGAGGAATCCCTCGTTGAGCAAATCCCGCACGCTTTGTCCGCCAAGGAAGAGCTGATTTCCTCCTCCCGGCTGTCCAAACCAGGGAGCGGAGCGTCCGCATTCGTTCACGGAGAGGGTCTTTAACACGCGGAATCTTTTATATTTGTAGTCCTCCGCGGCGCCGGGCAGGGATCGAAACGCAAAGGGCGGATCACCTTCGGCCATGAACCTTCCGCTATCGAATCCATAGCGGCTCAAGGTGGTATTTGCGGGATAGGTTTTCGCCTTCGGAGGGGCGACTGCGCCGTTCTGAAGCATGGGGTAGGCGGTCACCAGATCGGGCCGGTCGCTGGCGGGGTTCTCAAGAAAGGAGTTTGCGTCTTTGAGAAAGCGAACCAGTTTCGCCTTGTCCGGGGCCGTTCCAAAATTGGCGAGAAAAGCGGGGTACGCGTCCGTGTCGGTATTTTCCTCCAGGAAAAGCCGGGGCTCCAATCTGGTGAAGGATTTCAGCGCTTTTGCCGAGCCGGGTTTTCCCAGCAGGCCCCTCAATTCGTCCACCCGGCGCGAAGCGAGGAGAAGGCGGGCGGCGCGGCGATTTTCGGGAAGATTCTTCCACGTCTTGTTCCAATACGAGATCGCCTGCAAATCCTGGTCTCGCAGAGATTGACAGGAACTCAGCCCGAGTGAGAGGACGACGGCCAAACCGGCCAGCAGGGCCAGGGGATGGACTGCGCGCACCGCTCAAACCTTGCAGGAGCGGTTCCATTGTCAACCGGCGATGGGAGAAGACAGGGCGTTTCGGACCAATTGGTTACTTCTCGAATGCCTTGAACCTCGGCCCGAACCGCCTATTTTAGCCCGCTTGATGAAATTCCTCCCCATGGTTGTGGTTGCCAGCCTACTCGCCGTCCCCGGCGCGCGGGCGGGGGAGACCATTGACTTGAACCTCCAGAAGGCGGTGCAATTGGCGCTGGCGAAGAGCTTTCGGATCAAGGTTTCGGAGTACACGCCGAAGATCGCCAAGGCGCACCAATTGACGGCTTCGGGCAAATTTGACCCGACGCTGGAGGCTTCGGTGTCGTATGGGCGGACGGATAATGAACTGCGGTCGCTGAGCAGCACACTGACAGACCCGACGGTGCCGGTGGGATTTCCGCCGCTCGACGACCTCTATGCGCGGACCACGACTTCGCAGTATGAGACGACGGTGTCGGGGCTCACGCCGTGGGGGTTATCCTATAGTGTGGGGCCCTCCGTGACGATCGATGACAGCAATCAGCGGAATCCAGATTTCACCAGGTATAACAGTTTTTTTGGGCTGACGCTGACCCAGCCGTTGCTGAAAGGATTTGGGACGGATGTGAATCTGGCGGAAATCCGGGTGGCCCGGGCCGATCGGGCGATCTCGCAGTGGCAGCTCAAGCAGGAGATCATCAACGTGGTGACCGAGACGGTTAATGCCTACGCCGAATTGTACTTCTCGATCGGTAATCTGGACGTGGAGAAGCGTTCTCGTGACCTGGCGGCGCAACTGGCGCGGGACAACGTGAAGCGAACGGACATCGGGGTGATGACCAAGCTGGACGTGCTTCAGGCGCAGTCCGACCTGGCGACCCGGGAAGGGCGCGTGCTGGTGGCCGAGCGGGCGGTTTATGACAATGAGAACTTCCTGAAGCAGCTCGTGACGGATGAAATTTCGGGAATTCTCACCACCCATCTGGACATCGTGCCGCCGACGCTGGCGGATACGCCGGAGCCCGACCGGAAGCGGGATTTCCCCCGGGCCTTTGAGCTCAGGCCCGACTACCGGCAGGCGTTGCTGGATATTCAGAAACGCAATATCAACGTGGTTTTCACCCGCAATCAGGCGCTGCCGCAGCTCGATCTGACCGGCAGCCTGGGGCTGAACGGGATCGATAGTAAATTTTCCTCGAGTTACGAGCGGCTGGAAGGGCAAGGGAACCACAACTTTACCGGGAACGTCGGGGCGACCTTCAGCCTGCCGGTGCCAAACCGGGCGGCGGTGGGCAATCTGGAAGCGGCCAAGTTGGAAACGCTGCGCGCGCTGGTCGATCTCAAGCGCCTGGAGCAGCAGATCTATGTCGACGCCGACAACGCCTACGGCCAGATCGACACGACCGAGAAGCGGATCGAGGCAACGGGAGTGGCGCGCAAGTTTGCCTCGGAAACGCTGAAGGCGGCGCAGGTCCGCCTGGACAATGGGCGGTCCACCACCTTCGAAGTGCTGCAATTCCAGCGGGACCTGGCGGTGGCCGAGGCCGATGAGCTGCGGGCGCAGGCGGATTACATCAAGGCGGTGGCCCAGTATGCGCGACTGATCGGGGCCACCCTGGAACGCAACCGGATCATCGTCGACTAAGCGGCGCTCTTGCCCCCCGCGCCGCCGCACGATTACATACACGCAATGAGTTCTTTGTTGAAGATCGCCGGGCGGGAATTTCGCTCCCGGCTGCTGCTGGGCACGGGGAAATTTTCGTCCAATGAGACGATGCGCGACGCGCTGGACGCGAGCGGCGCGGAGATCGTGACCGTGGCATTGCGCCGGGCCGACCTGAGCGGGAAGAAAGACCCGTATGCGGACATTCTTGAATTTGTAGATCCCAAGAAATACCTGCTGCTGCCCAACACGAGCGGGGCGATGAACGCGGAAGAAGCGGTGCGGCTGGCGAGGCTGGCGGTCGCGGCCGGATTGCCGAATTGGGTGAAGCTCGAGATTCATCCCGATCCTCACTATTTGCTGCCCGATCCGATCGAGACGCTGAAGGCCGCGGAGATTTTGGTGAAGGAAGGTTTTATCGTTTTGCCGTACATCAATGCGGACCCTGTGCTGGCCAAGCGGCTGCAGGATGTGGGGACGGCAACGGTGATGCCGCTGGGCTCGCCGATTGGAAGCAACCGGGGAATCGAGACCCGAGCGCAGATTGCGATCATCATCAAGCAGGCTACGGTGCCGGTGGTGGTGGACGCGGGCATCGGAGCGCCGAGCCATGCGGCCGAGGCGATGGAACTGGGTGCCGATGCGGTGCTGGTGAATACAGCGATCGCGGCGGCGGGAGATCCCGTGCGGATGGCTGCGGCGTTCAAGCTAACGGTGGAAGCGGCGCGGGAAGCGGTTGAGGCAGGGCTGCCCTCGCAACTCGATCACGCGGAGGCGACGAGCCCGCTGGCGGCTTTTTTGAAAGGGTAGATTTTTTATTCCATGTCCGAAGACAAGACGACACCGATGATGAAGCAGTACAACGCCATAAGGCGTGAGCTGCCTCCGCGGACGATCCTGCTGTTTCGACTGGGCGATTTTTACGAGATGTTCGGCGACGACGCCAAGGAGGCGGCGGCGGTGATCAATGTGGCGTTGACCAAACGCGGGGAGATGCCGATGTGCGGGGTGCCGTTTCACGCGGCACGGGGCTACATCGAGAAGCTCATCGCGGCAGGCTGGCGCGTGGCGATCGGAGACCAGGTGGGCGAGGTGCAGGCGGGCAAGCTGGTGCGGCGTGAGCTGACCCAGGTGCTCAGCGCGGGAACGCTGGATGATTTTGGGCTCGATGCGAAGACTTCGAATTTCCTCGCTGCGGTTTGCCAGCGGGAGAATGCACTTGGGCTGGCTTTTTGCGACCTGAGCACGGGAGAATTTCGGCTCACCGAGGTGGCGACGATGGGCGAGCTGCTGGACGAACTGGCCCGCATCTCTCCGGCGGAAGTGGTTGCGCCGTCGCATCAGCTGGATGCCTTCTCCGTGATCGAGGGAGTCAACTTTCTCGATGGTTACATTTTTGAATGCGACCCCGCCGAGGAGTTGCTGAAAGAGCATTTCAAGGTGCACTCGCTCGATGGCTATGGCTGCGAGGACATCCCGGCGGCAGTGGGCGCGGCGGGCGGCCTGCTGCACTACCTGATCCGGCAAATGCGGCGGAATGTCTCGCACCTGCGTCGCATGCAGCCGTATCGGGCCTCGGAGTTTTTGATTTTGGATGCGGCTTCGCAGACCCACCTGGAACTGGTGCAGGCGCGGGGCGGCAAGACGATGACCCTGCTGGGCGCGCTGGATCGCACGGTGACCCCGATGGGGGCGCGATTGCTGCGCGAGTGGGTGCTGCACCCGCTGCGTGATGTGGCGGCCATTCGGGACCGGCAGGATACGATTGCCCGGTTGCTGGCGAATTCCCTGCTGCTCGGAAAGCTGCGTGAGCACCTGGCGGAGATTCGCGATATGGAGCGATCCGTGTCGCGCCTGAACGGCAGCTCCGGCAATGCGCGGGACCTGGCCGCGCTGGCCACCTCGCTGACGCTGGTGCCCGGAGTGGCGGAGTGTGCGGGCTCGGTGGGCGGAGCGTTGATCGAGAAGCTGGCGGGCCAACTGCGGGCGCTGCCGGAACTGGTCGAGGCTCTATCGAAAGCGATCGTCGATGAGCCGCCCGCGCTGGTGCGCGATGGAGGCTTTGTGCGCGATGGATTCGATTCCGACCTCGATGAACTGCGATCGGCTTCGCGCGAGGGCAAGAACTGGATCGCCAACCTGCAGGAGCAGGAAATTATCCGCACGGGGATCAAATCGCTGAAGGTGCGGTTTACCTCGGTCTTTGGCTATTTCATCGAGATCACCAAGGCGAATCTGCCCTCAGTGCCGGAGGATTATACCCGCAAGCAGACCACGGTGAATGGCGAGCGGTTCATTACCCCGGCGCTCAAGGAAATCGAGGGGAAGATCCTCGGCGCGGAAGAGCGGGCCAAGGCGCGCGAGATCGAGATTTTTCAACTCCTGCGCACCCAGGCGCTGGGCGAGTTGGCCGCCATCCAGGAGACGGCCGCGGCGCTTTCCGCGCTCGATGTGCTGTCGTCCCTCGCGGAGACGGCGCGGCAGAAACACTATTGCCGGCCGGTGGTGGACGACTCCGGCAAGCTGGAGATCATCGAGGGGCGGCATCCCGTGCTGGATAACCTCTCGACGGGCGAGCGCTTTGTGCCCAACGATGTGAATCTCGATCAGAACGGAAAGTACTTCGCCATCATCACCGGGCCGAATATGGCAGGCAAGTCGACCTACATTCGCCAAGTGGCCCTGCTCACCCTGATGGCGCAGATTGGAAGCTACCTGCCAGCGGCTTCAGCCCGGGTCGGGTTGACTGATCGCATCTTCACGCGGGTGGGCGCGAACGATGATCTATCCAAGGGGCAATCGACCTTCATGGTCGAGATGAACGAGACCGCAAACATCCTGAACAACGCCACCGGCAAGAGCCTGGTGATTCTCGATGAGATCGGCCGGGGCACATCGACTTTTGACGGTCTGAGCATCGCGTGGAGCGTGGCGGAGCATCTGCACGACGTGATCGGCTGCCGCAGCCTTTTCGCCACGCATTACCACGAGATCACGGATCTGGATCGGACCAAATCGGGCGTGACCAATCTGAATGTCGCGGTGCGCGAATGGAACGATCAGGTGATTTTCCTAAGGAAGATCCTGGCCGGCCGGGCGGACCAAAGCTACGGCATCCAGGTGGCGCGGCTCGCGGGCCTGCCCGATACGGTGCTGCATCGCGCGAAGGAGATCCTGAATAATCTGGAGAAGGCCGAACTGAATGCGGAAGGCGAGCCGGTGATTGCCAAGAGCCGGAAGAAAAAAGCGGCCATCCGCGCGGGCCTGGGGCAACTCGATCTGCTCTAGCACGCCATGGTCAACTATGTGCGCAATCAAGTCGAGCAACTGACCGGCACAGTGGTGATTGGAGTGACGGTGGGCCTGACCGCAGTGGGCTTTCACTACGCGATGGTGTGGGTTTACCAGTGGCTGGTGCAACTGCCATCCAAGGGGAGTCTTCTCTCGTTCGCCCCCTTGGTGCTGGCTGGCATGGTAGGCTGCGCGTTCCTCACGGGATGGTTGATGAAGAGCTTCGCGCCCGACGCGCCGGGCAGCGGGATTCCCCAGGTGAAGGTGGCCTATCATCGCAACTCGCTCGATTTTTCCTGGAATCTCCTGTGGGTGAAATTCATCGGCGGCGCGCTATCGATCGGCTCGGGTTCGAGCCTGGGACGCGAGGGGCCGACCATCCATATTGGCGCGGCGATTGCGAGCAAGGTATCGGGTTTTCTGAAAGAGGACGACTTGGCGAAATCCAACGCGCTGTGCGCGGGATCGGCGGCGGGTCTGGCCGCAGCGTTCAGCAGCCCGCTGGCAGGAGTAACTCTGGTGCTGGAAGAGATAGCGGGCGGAAAGTATCAGAACCGATTTGCAGGACGGGCGCTGTTGTCGGCCGCGCTGGCTTCGAGCGTGGTCTATGCGTTGTCGCGCGGTGCGGCGTGTTTGCCCATCGGGCCCGATATCGACATGAGTTGGAAAGTACTCTGGCTCTCGCCGCTGATGGGGGTGATCGCGGGAGGTGCAGGGCTGCTGTTTCAATGGCTGACGTTGAAGCTGCGTTTCACGGTGAAACAATCGCGATTGGGCACGCCCTGGAAGCTGGCTTTGGGCGCATTGGGGGGCGGGCTGGCCGCGCTGCTTGCCTTTTCGCTGACGAAGGATCACCGTCTGGGAGTCTTCGGCCTGGGTGAAGAGGATTTGCTGGACGCGCTCAAAAACAATCTGGTGTGGACCACGGCGCTATGCCTGTTGCTGGCGAAGCTTGCGGCCACGATCTTCTGCTATGGCAGCGGCGGGTGCGGTGGGATTTTTGCGCCGATTATTTTCTTCGGCGGAATGGTGGGCGTGGTGGTGCACGGGCTACTCTCGCCGTGGATCGGCCTGGCCAATTCGGACCAGACCCTGCTCGCGCTGGTGGGCATGACGGCGTGCCTCTCGGCCGTGGTGCGCGCGCCGCTTACCTCCATTCTCATCGTGATGGAGATGACGTGGCAGATTCACGTGCTGCCGTCGCTCATGGTGGCAGCGGTAATCGGGGTATTCATGAACCGCTTTTGCTTCGCGGGGAACTTCTACGACGCGGCGCTGGCGCAGGACGGGATCAAGCTGGGGGAGGAAGACTAGGGAAGGTCGGAAGCCGGAAGTCGGAGATCGGAAGTAAAGAAATGCGCGCCTGCGGCGCGAAGGCATCTAAACGCCGCGGCGGGTATTCACTTCGGCGGCGGCTTGAGAGAAGCCTTGGACGGCGGCGGAGTAATGCTCGGCGGCGCGGCTGAGGGAACCGGATTTGGCTTCCTGTTCGAGTTCCGACATAGGGCCGCTGACGCCGATGTAGCCGAAATTGGCGGAGCTTCCCTTGAGCTGATGAGCGACCTTGGAGACTTGCAGCGCATCGCCCGCCTCGATTTTTTGACGCAGGTCGGCGAGGAGATTCGGGATCTCGGCCAGATATTCTTCGTAAATCTCCATGAAGTCCGGGGTAAAGCCATCGGCGATCATGTCGAGTTGTTCCCAATCTAGAACGGGGGAGTTCATAGCGGATTTGTATCCTCTTTTGAGATGGCGGTCAAAACCTGTTGCACGTTCTATCCGGTAGGGCGTTTTAAGAAACGTCCGCGACCGGTTTCGCCCACAAATTTGCCATCACGCGCGGCGACCTGGCCACGCACGGTGACGACGCTGGCGCGGCCTTCAAGGGGCCAGCCTTCAAAGGCGTTGTAGTCGACGTTCATGGTCTGGTGCTTGATCGAGAGTTCGCCGCGATAGGCGGGGTCGAAGACCACGAGGTCGGCGTCGCTGCCGATCTGGATGGTGCCCTTGCGCGGGAAGAGATTGAAGATCTTGGCGGCGTTGGTGCTGGCCGTGTTGACCAGGGTGTGGAGGTCCATTTTGCCCGTCTTCACGCCGTAGGTGTAGAGGAGGTTGATACGGTCCTCGAGAGCGGGGATGCCGTTGGGGATCTTGGTGAAGTCGTCCTTGCCCATGGGCTTCTGGCCCTTGAAATCGAAGGGCGCGTGGTCGGTGCCGATGGTGTTGATGAGGCCCTGGCGGAGGCCGTTCCAGAGAACCTCCTGGTTGGCCTTGTCGCGCAGGGGCGGGGACATGACGTACTTGGAGCCTTCGAAATCGGGCAACTCGGCGTAGGTCTTGTCGAGCACGAGATACTGGATAAGCGTCTCAATCGAAACCTGCACGCCGCGGACGCGGGCGCGCAGGGCTTCTTCCAGAGCTTCCTTGCAGCTCAAGTGGACGATGTAGATTTCCGCGCCCGTCATCTCGGCGAAAGACATGAGATGGTGAACACCTTCGGCCTCCACGCCGGGCGGGCGACTTTCGTGGTGGCCTTCGGTGCCCGTGATGCCAGCAGCGAGGAGGTTCTTTTGAGTTTCGGAGACGAGGGTTTCGTTTTCGCAATGGGCCGTGACGACGACGCCGAGTTCCTTCGCCAGCCTGAGAGCTTGATAGAGTTCGCTGTCGTCGATGCCGAAGGCGCCCTTGTAGGCGAGGAAGATCTTGAAGGACTGGACGCCGCTCTTGACGATCTCGCGGAGTTGGGCGGCGCTGTTGGCGTCGAACTTGGTCACGCCCATGTGGTAGCTGTAGTCGCAGCAGGCCTTGCCCGTGCTCTGGGCATTCCAGGTTTCAAAGCCTGCCATCGGTTCATCGGCGCGGCTGGGGCAGCACATGTCGAAGATGGTGGTGGTGCCACCGACGACCGCCGCCTGGGTGCCGGTTTCGTAGGAATCCTTGGAGAAGGTGCCCATGAAGGGCAGGTAGATGTGGGTGTGCGGATCGATGAAGCCGGGGAAGACGTATTTCCCGGTGGCGTCGACCACCTCGGCTCCGGCGGGAGTTTCGAGGTTGGTGCCGATCGCGGTAATCGTCTCGTCCTCGCACCAGATATCCGCGATGTAGCGAGAGTCCCCGGTGACGATTTCGCCATTCTTGATGAGCAGGCCCATAAGTTTCTCCTAGCGATGCCAGATGTCGCCCTCGTTGGGCGCGAACCAGCGGGTGGTGGTAACTTTTTGCTGGGTAAAGAAAGCAACGGCTTCCCGGCCCTGCATGTGCAGATCGCCAAAGAACGATTCGTTCCAGCCGCTGAAGGGGAAGAAGGCCATGGCGGCGGGCACACCGACATTGATGCCGACCATGCCGGCGCGGATGCGGTGCTTGAACTCGCGGGCGGCCTTGCCGGAACTGGTGAAGATGGCGGCGCCGTTGCCGTAGGCGGAACGGTTGGCCATCTCGATGGCGGCATCGAGATCGTCCATGCGCATGACGCTAAGGACGGGACCAAAGATTTCCTCCGTCATCACCACGTTTTCAGAGCTCACGTGATCGAGAATCGTGGGGCCGACGAAGAAGCCATCGGGAGCGCCATCGACGCGGAGGCCGCGTCCATCGGCCACGACCTTGGCGCCTTGTTTCTCGCCTTCATTGACGAGGCGAACGACGCGGTCGCGGTGCTCGGCCGTGATGACGGGGCCCATCTGCATATCGGGGTTCGAGAAGGTCGGGCCGACCCGCATGGCGTTGGCCACGGCGACGAGTTCGGGGATCACCTTGCTGGCGGCGTCGCCCACCGTAATGGCGGTGGAGCCGGCCATGCAGCGTTCGCCGGCGCAGCCAAAGGCGGCCTCGGTGAGAGCACGAACCGTCTCAGTGACGGGCGCGTCGGGCATGATGAGGATGAAGTTCTTCGCGCCGCCAGCGGACTGGACGCGCTTGCCGTGCGAGGTGCCGACGTTGAAGACGTGGCGCGCGACAGGGGTCGAACCCACAAAGGAGATGGCCTTGATCAGCGGGTGCGTGAGGATCGCATCGACCGCGTCGCGACCGCCGTGGATGAGATTCATCACGCCCGGAGGGAGCCCGGCATCCTGCAGGAGCTGGATGAGACGGATGGCGGTGAGAGGAACCTTTTCGCTGGGCTTGAGGATGAAGGTATTGCCGCAGGCCAGGGAGACCGGGAACATCCAGAGCGGCACCATGGCCGGAAAGTTGAAGGGCGTGATGCCCGCGCAAACGCCGAGCGGCTGGCGGACGGCTTCGCAATCGATGCCGCGGGCGACATTTTCCAGGGTCTCGCCCATGAGCAGGGCCGGCATGCCGCAGGCGTACTCAACCATCTGGATGCCCCGGCGGATGTCGCCCCGGGCTTCGGTGAGAGTCTTGCCGTGCTCGGTGGAGATGAGGACGGCGAGGTCCTCGGCATTCGCTTCCAGCAAAGCCTTATAGCGGAAGAGGACCTGAATGCGGTCGACCGCAGGAGTTTGCCACCAGCCAGGATAGGCGGCGTGGGCGGCCTTGGCGGCCTCGTCGACGAGGTCGGCGCCACCAAGCGGCGTCTCGGCAATGAGCTTGCCCAGAGAAGGGTTATAGACAGGGGCGGTGGGAACTCCGGAGAGTTCGCGCCACTCGCCACCAATGAGGATGGGACAGGTATGCATGGGGGAGGACGGGCGGCCTTGGAGGGGCCGCCCATCAATTAGTTTTATCGGCTGAGCGCGTCGGATTGCTCGACGAATTTATCGCCACTCCACTCGCCGTCGGCCTTGACTACTTTTTCGCTCTCGGCCGCCTTTTGGGCGGCCTTGCGCTCCTGCTGTTTCTTCACGAGGTCGGCATGCGTGGTGAAGTAATCGAGGCTGTGGCCCTTGAAATCGCCCAGTGTCTCAAACTTGTGCTTCTCCATGAAGGCGAGCAGCCCTTCGCAGAGCGGCTTGACCATGCCGTAGCCGAATTTCATGACGCCGGTGCAAACCTGCACGGTGTCGGAGCCGAGGAGGATAAACTGCGCGGCGTCGTCGCCGGTCTCCACGCCACCCATGCCGGAGAGCGAACGACCCGGATATTCCTTGCGGATCATCTGGGCGAGTTCCATGCACATGCGAAGCGCGATGGGCTTCACGGCCTTCGACGAATAGCCGCCGGGGGTGGTGTAGCCTTCCACGCTGGGCTCGGGGCGCAAGGTTTCGAGATTCACGCCAACCACGCTGCGGATGGTGTTGATGGCGGCGACACCCTGGCAACCTGCGTCCAGCGCCTTGCGGGCGGGGTCCTCGATGTGCGTGATGTTTGGCGTCATCTTGGCCCAGACGGGCTTCTTGGCGGCGCTCATGACCCAGCCGCAAACCTCGCCGAGAACATCGGGGTCCTGGCCCATCGCTGCGCCCATCTTGCGTTCGGGCAAGCCATGGGGACACGAGAAATTGAGTTCAAATGCATCGACGCCCGCATCCTGGCAGCGCTCGACGATCTCGACCCAGCCATCCTTGCGGTACTCTTCCATGATGGAAGCGATGAGGATGCCTTCGGGATTCTGATCCTTGCACTTCTTGAACTCCTCGATCCAGATATCCAGCGGACGATCGCTGATGAGCTCGATGTTTTCCCAGCCGATGATTTCCTTCTTATCGGCGGCGTGGAGCTTGCCGTAGCGCGGGGTGACGTTGACGACCTTGGAGGCGTCTAGGCTCACCGTCTTGGCGATGACCGCGCCCCAACCTTCGCGGAAGGCGCGGTTGATGACGTTGAGGTTGGTCCCGGGAGGGCCCGAGGCGATGACGAAAGGGTTGGGGAGTTTAAGACCGTCGACGACCGTGGCTAGTGTAGGCATGTTACAGTGGGGTTGCTTCTATTCTGATTTTTTTGTTCAGAAATTGGGAGCAATTTTTCTGCCAAAATCGGCTAATCAGAGGAATTTAGCGATTTTGAGAGGAAATCCATTGCATGGTTTTCTCGGCCAATTTGTCGAAGGCGATGACGCAAAGCTCGAGGTGCTCTTCCTTGGTGTCCTCGATTTTGTTGTGGCTGATGCCGTGCAAGCTCTGGACGAACATCATGATGGTGGGGATGCCGGAACGCGAAACCTCGGCGGCGTCGTGGAGCGGGCCGGAGGGCATGCGGTGATGCTCTCCGGTGGTCTCCTTGATCGCCTCGTCGCAGAAATCGAGGAGCTGCGGATGGAAGAGAATGGGCTCGATGGCCCAGATGCGGTCCCAGTGGACGGTGACGCCGCCTTCTTTCGCAAAGCGCTCGCTGGCTTCCTGCGCATCCTTGAGCATGGCGGCGAGGGCGGCGGCATCGAGGTGGCGCTGGTCGAGCGTGATGCGGCACTCGGCGACGACGCTCGTGACGATGCCGGGTTTGGTGGTGCAGGAGCCGATGGTGCAGACGCCGCCGTGGCGATCCGTAATCTTGTAAATCTCCTCGGCCATCTTGGCCGCAGCCAGGAAGGCGTCCTTGCGGCGGTTCATGGGTGTGCTGCCGGAGTGGGCAGCCTGGCCGGTGAAGGTAATGGCGTGGCGCTCCACCCCATTCGTGCCGAGCACGGTGGCGAGGGCCTGATTTTTATCCAGCAAGACCGGGCCCTGCTCGATGTGGAGTTCCTGATAGGCGGCGGCGTTCTTGTGTTCGACCCCGCAGTCCTTCACTTTCTCGAAATCGATGCCCTGGGTTTTGACCGCCTCTGGCAGGGTGATGCCGTCCTTGTCCACCAGGCCGCGGGCCTCGTCCATATCGAGCGTACCGGCGAAGGCGGAGGAACCGAAGAGACTCTTGCCAAAGCGCGCGCCTTCCTCGTCGGCCCAGTCCACGAGGCGGATGGTGACGGGCGGCTTGCCGTTGTACTGCGTATTGATGCGGCGGAGAATTTCCAGACCGGCGAGGACGTTGAGGCAGCCATCGAGCCAGCCGCCATTGGGGACGGAATCCATGTGGCCGCCGATGAGGAGGGCCTTTTCGGATTCGCCCTTGAGCGTGCTCCAGAGATTGCCGGCCGCATCCACGTGCGTCTCGACCGGAAGCTCGGCGAGCTTGCCCTTGAGCCATTTCCGGACCTCGGCCCACAGCGGCGTGAAGGCGATGCGCTGGGCGCCATTTTCATCGGCGGTGAAGGCGCGGAGTTCCTTGAGCTCCGCGATGGTGCGCTTGGGGTCAAGAGGGGAGGTCATTGATGGTGGTGGATTATCCGGTGGTGCGGAGACCGCTGGCGATGGCATTGATGGAAAGGAGAACCTTGGGCAGGAGCTTTTCAGTATCCTTGGAACCGGCCGCCTTGGCCTTGCGCCATTCCGAAAGGGCCTGGATCTGCTGCTCGTGCAGGACGCGGAGCGCATTGGCCCGGAGGCCGAGGGTCTTCAGCATGCGCGGACGGCGGACTTCGAGGCTACCGCCGAAGAGCTCGGACATCATCTCGTGTGTCTTGTCGAATTCCTCGAAGATCATGCCGAGAAGACGGTCGCGCACTTCCTTGTCGTCCACGAGCGAGGCGTACATTTCCATGATATCCTTGGCGGCGCTGGCGATATTGGTCTCCACGTTGGTGAGAACGTAGTAGAGGAGCGGCGAGGTCTTGAGATGGGCCCGTAGCTCGGCGAGGGCGGTGGGCTTCCAGGCCTTCAGGGCCTCAAGCGCGGAGCCGACGCCGTACCAGCCGGGGAGGTAGTAGCGGGATTGGTTCCAACTGAAAACCCAGGGGATGGCGCGGAGGTCGGCGAGCGTGCGCTGACCAGTGCGGCGGGAAGGGCGGGAGCCGATGCTGCTGATCTCCAGGGCGTCGATGGGCGTGGCCCCGGAGTAAAAGGTCATGAAGCCCTCGGTCTTGATGAGCTTGGAGTAGGCCTGCTCGCTGGAGGTGGCGAGGATCTCGCACATTTCCTCAATGCCCTGATTCTCGGTGGGCTCGCGGTGTTCCATCACGGTGAAGCCGGTGACGCCGGCGAGGAGCAACTCGAGATTGTAAGTGGCGGTGACGAGGTTGGCGTACTTTTGCGCGATGGTCTCGCCCTGCTCGGTGACGCGCATGTCGCCCTGGATCGAGCCATGGGGCAGCGCGCCGAGGAAGCGGTGAGTTGGGCCGGCCCCCCGGCTGATGGTGCCGCCGCGACCGTGGAAGAAGCGGATCTTTACGCCATGCGCGGTACCCGCGGCGGCGATGGCGGATTGGGCCTTATGCAGGGCCCATTGGCTGGCGAGGATGCCGCAATCCTTGTTGCTGTCGCTGTAGCCGATCATGACCTGCTGAACGGGGCGGCTGTGCGGCAGGGAGAGGACCTTGATGCGGTCCTTTTGATGGAATTCCAAGCTGCGCTTGGTGACGGGATGAGCGAGGAAGCCGTCGATGAGGTCGGCGCTGTGCAGCAGATCGTCGAGCGTTTCAAAGAGAGGGACGACGGGCAACTCGCAGAGGAGCCCCTCGGGAGTCCAGCGCATGAGTCCAGCCTCGCGGGCCAGGATGTAGACCACCAGCAGGTCGGAGAGCTGGCGAGTCATGCTGACGATGAGGGAGCCCACGCCATCGCGGCCGTATTCCTGCATGTGGTGCTTGAGCACACCGTAGCAGGAGAGGACGGCCTCGGCCTGATCGCCGATGCCGGTGTTGTCGTAGAGGAAGGGGCGGGGGGATTCGAGTTCCTTGTTGAGGAAATCGAGTCGGCGCTGCTCGTCCCATTCGCCGAAGTCCGGCGCAGGCTGCCCGATGGCGGCGAGAATCTGGACGATGGCTTGATCGTGGAACTTGCTGTTTTGCCGGATGTCGAGGGCGGCGAGGTGGAAGCCGAAGACATCGAGCGCGCGGCGCACCGGCCAGACCGCGCTATCGGCGAGGCGCTTGGCGCCTACTTCCACGAGCGACTCGGCGAGCAGGGCGAGATCCTGGTCGAGTTCATCGGGCGTGCGATAATGGTGGTCGGCCTCGGCCACGGCGGCGGGGCGATCTCCCACGCCGACAGCGATGGGCAGCTTGGCCTGGAGGAGCTGGACGTATTGGCGCCAGGGCTCGTCGGAATGCTCGCGGGCGATGGATTCGGCGAGAGTGGGATTTTCCGACCAGAGCTTGACGATGGCCTTGTCGAGGCTGCCGGGTGGCTTTTGGAAATTGCTGGAGAGTGGGAGCTTGGCGGCGAGAGCGTCGAGGTGGCGATGGATCACCACAAGGGCATTGAGCCGCATTTCGTTGAGAGTCTCGGCGGTGACGGAGGCGGTGACGAGCGGATGCCCGTCGCGGTCGCCACCCACCCAGCTGCCATAGCGCACGCGCGGCCAGGTGTGGGGATTATCGAGGAGCTCGGCAGTGAAGCCGGAGGCCTTCCAGGCGCGGCGGAGACGTTCGTCGAGTTGTTCCAGGGCGAGAGGGAAAACCTCGCGCATGTAGAAGATGACGCCCTTGCGCTCGGAGGCGACCTCGGGTTTTTCCAGAAGGATCTCGCCGCTGCGCCAGAGACGCTCGAGCACGATCTTGATCTCGTCGCGGATGGCGTCGCGTTGCGAAGGGGTGAGGGATTCGCTCTCGAGTGAGGCGAGCAGCAGATAGATGGCGCGGTGCTGCTCCAGCACGGCGGCGCGCTTGGCCTCGGTGGGGTGGGCGGTGAGAACGGGCTCGACGCGCACCTCGGGGAGGCTGGCCACGATTTCGGTTTCGGTGAAGCCGGCCTTTTTCAGCCGCTCCAGTTGCTGGCCCCAGAGGCCGGGCTCGTCGCCGAGGCCATGCTCGATCTCACGCTGGCGGCGGGTTTGGGTGGAGGCATTTTCCTCCACCATGTTGAGCAGTTGAAAGACAATCGAGTAGGCCTGCTCGATGCGGGGCGGAGGCTGGTTCACGTCGTGCGCCTCGCCGTTCCTTTGCCAGGGCAAAAATTTTGCCGCCTGGTCCTCGCCGAGTTCGCAGAGAACTTCCTTGAGACACTCCATCAAATAATTCAGGTCCGCATCGATCTTTGCGAACCCCGAAGCAATGTAATCAGCCGTTGTATTCACCCCGCGCGGCATCATTAGGAAAACCGCGCGAATTGCAACAGCAGAACGCGAAAACCGCGTTAGTAACTCATCAAAAGGCGACCGGTCTTGGCGCGGACCTTTTTGAGCTCCTTGATGGCGAGGAGGCCCCGCTCTTCCTTGCGGATGAGTTCGCCCATGCGCCGGGGATTTTCGTCCTCTAGGCGCTGGATTTCGGAGATGATGAGGTTGGCGCTGATCATCAGGCCTTCGAGTTGCTGGACAGTGGTTTTGTCCATCATCTTATCATCGTTGATTTGCTGGAAGTACATCACCTGGCGCTCCAGCCAGGCCAGGGCATCGTCCACGGCGGCGGAGCCACCGACCAGGCGGCCGGAAGGCGAAAAGGTGGGAGGCGTTGGATCGTCGGGACGAATCGGAATGACGCTCTGGGGATTGGTCGCGATACCGGTGGTCTTGGTGCGATCGTTGATGATCGTGGGGGTGATGAAGATCATCAGATTTTTCCGAGTGCGGGACAGACTCTTGCTCTTGAAAAGCTCGCCCAGCAGGGGGATGTCCTTCAAAAGGGGTACGCCGTTGCGCTGGTTGGAATCGAGCGCCTCAGCGAGCCCGCCGATGGCGAGGGTGTAGCCGGACGTCACCTGAAGCGAGGCGTTGTATACACGTGACGAAGCGATCGGGTAGTTGTTGTTTTGGATGACTTCGTTGCCAATGATCGAGGATACCGTGATCGCGACGTTCAGCAGGACCGAGCCGTCCGGCATGGTCTTCGGCAGAACATTGATAATTGTTCCGATGGGCAGATAGCTTACGCTCGCTGTTGTCGTACCGCCCACGCCAGGGGTCACCGAGGAGGTGGACGCGAGCACGGGTTGATTGACCACGCTGCGGATGACAACTTCCCGATTATTGAGAGTAAGTACGCGGGGATAAGAAACAGTGGTAACGTCGCGGTCGGTGAGGAAAGCCTTGAGCCGGATCGAGATATCATGAGCTGTAATCACCGCAGTGTAGGGGACGTAGGTTGGAACTCCCGTATTGGCCGGGATGTTTACATTGGTGGGAACGATGGTGGCAGGGAGGCCGAACCATCCGGCCGGGCTCACCAATCCACCGATATGGGTGGCGTTGACGTCGTAGCCACCTTGCAGCGTGCCCGCCCAGTCAATGCCCAGTTCCTTGCGGGGATCCTTCGTTGTCTCAAAGAATTTCACCTCGATACCGATGAGTGCCTGGGGCCGGTCGACCGCGCTGAGGAACCCCTCCACCCATTGATGCTGTTGCCGGGTGGCGACTACGTAGAGCGTATTCGCATCGGAATTGTAGATGACCTGAGCGCCGTTTTCGCCGATGCCGGGACCGGCGTCGTTGAGCTTGCTGCCCGCCTGCTCCAGGCCTGGAGTTGTGCGCAGGGAGCCAAAATTCTCCACACTGCCTTCCGCCGCCATCTTGGCCACCATGCCGGTGGTGGGGATGCCGAGGAGTTTTTTGATTTGTTCGACCGTCTCAGGCGTCTTGACCTTGAAGACCTCGGAAGCTCCCTGAATGTTGATGTTGAGGTTGGGAATTCCGCCACCTGATCCGCCGCCGCCGCTATCCACCCCGGTGGTGGCTCCAGATTGAGAACCACCGCCGTTGTAGGTCACGTTCTCCTGGGGGTTGTACTTGAGCTTGTAGATGCGTCCGATCATCTCCTTCTCGTTGATGGGTCGCATGAACCACACGCCGTTTTCGTAGAAGATCGCCACTCCGTTGGCCCGTGCGACTGTTTCCAGCGTCAGGAACGGGCTGGCCTTGAGCGTGAAGGTGACGAGGGCGCTGTCCACCGCGGAAGATTCCTGCAGGGCGACAAAGGGGATGCCAGCGTCATCCGCCAGAAAACGCAGTACATCCCGCAGCGAGGCCCGGTCAAAATTGTAGAGCTTGGGCGGAGCGTTGCGCAGCTTTTCCGCCATGGCGTTGCCCCAATTGTAGTCCGCATAGACTTCAAAGGGCGGGGGATTCAACTGACTCGCCGAAGTGGGATACAACTGGGCGGGAGTGGTCGGCGGCGCCAACTGAACGGGCGCGGTGGCCGGGGCCGGCTGAATGGGCGCGGAGACAGAAATACCAGGCTGGGGTTGCGTGGTCGTGGTGGTAACCGTCTGGGTCTTCACGCCGGCCGGGGTCGGCTGTCCCTGGGCGGAACAAACGACTAAAGCGAGCGAAAGAAGGGTGAGGGCTTTCGCCAACGCCGAGTGGGGGCCCTGGGCGGGAAGAGAACGCAACGTTGTGCATTGTGCACGACGAAGCGAATAACTCTTCCGCTTCCGGGGAAGCGTAGATCTTTTAGCGCAATTCATGGTTAGGCAGGGACCGCCTTGGGCGGAAACCACTTATTGGCTAGAATGTTTTTCGTTGGGATACCAGACAAAAAACCGCGGTTTTAGTGCTTTGATATTCAACCCGTTGCATAAACCGAAGGTATTTAAGTCCCTGAAGCCTAAAATTTTGCTTCGCATTTCGGGTCCCTTAACTATGTTCGTTGCGTGAATGTGGGACCATACTTGAGACGGAGGGGCTTTACCGTAGTCGAGGTCGTAATCTTCGTTGCCGTACTATCCCTTACCGCCACGGCCGGTTTCGTGGCATTGAGTTCCACGCGCCAGGCCGCTCAGGAAAATAAGTTAAGTGCCGATACCGCGCACGTGAACGAGGTGTTGCAGATTTATTTGGCAAATGGGGGCACGCTTCCCGCTGCTAGTACGATCCAGGCTTCGTCAGGCACGGCTGTGTTGTCCCAGCTGAAATCCCGTGCAGACGATGCGAGTGCGGCGAGTTCGATGGGCTTGAGCGGAAGCGTGCTGGACGCGCGCACCTATGGGGTCGTGCAAACACCCGAGGAAGCGAATTCCTCCCAGACCCGAGCCCTTTGGAGCACGAACGATGGCCGGTACTATCTGACGAACGGCCCCGCCACCGCGGGTATTAAGGAATTCAAGCTCGATCCTCAGCTCGCGACCCAAACGCCAAACCGAGACAAGCGTGATCCTAATATATTGGCGGTCAACACCAATAAGGAATGGGTTTGGGATTATGCGGACAATGCCCCCACCGTTCCGGCCCCGGGCGCGACGCCTTCGACCGGGGTGCGGGGCAGCGGCACCACTGCGGCGACTGCTTCGACTCTCTCGCTTTCGGCGCCCACCGTGCCCAACGGCTCATTCCCGCTGATTAGTTTTGACGGGGCAGGGCACTATCTCACCATTGCCGACAGCAATCCGTCGGGAGTTTCCCAACTCTATTATGCATTGTCCACCGGCGGGTCGTATTCGGTCTATACCGGCTCGTTTCCGGTGGATCCCGGAACCACGGTCAGCGCTTATGCGAGGAGCATCGATCCCGATCACTATGGCGATAGTGTGGTGGCGACGGGCACTATCCGAGCGACGCCGGTGACCCTGCAGATCATGCTCGCCGCGACCAGTACTCTGACCTATGCGCAGGCGGGCGGCCCAATGACGAGTTCGTCGGCCACCGCGCCGAGTGCGACGGTCTCCCTGGTCAACAGTTCTTCCATCCCGACAAAGTACCAGACGACCAGCAAAATTCAGACCTACTATGGTTATAATAGCGCGGCGCTTGCGGCCTCTCCCACCATGCTGCCCCAGATTTCGCTCGGCATCTCGCAGTGGGCGTCGGGGAGTTCCAGTTTGACGGTCAAGGCTCAACTCAGAACGTCGGATACCACGCTTTTTGCCAACTCCTCTACGGCGACGGTCACCGTAAACACGGCGACAACCACGCTCTCAGCCCCTTCGATTTCGCCGGCGAGCGGACAAATCGGCACCACCGTTCCCGTCCAGATTTCCCTTCCTTCGGGAGATCTTCCAGTAAGCGCACGTATTTTTTACACCCTCAATGGAAGTACTCCCACGACGAGTTCCACCCTCTATAGTGGTACGTTCATCCCGTCCACCGGGGCCGGCGGGAGCATTACGGTCACCGCGGCGGTTTTTGGTCCGGCCGCCTACAATCAATGGTTCGCTCAAAGCGCCAACGCGACCGCGACCTATACGATAGCCGCATCCTTTCCCGACGGTGCCCTGGTGGGCAATGCCACCCTCAATGGAACCTTTGTCGGCTCTCTCATGTATGCGGCCCCGACCAACGGGACCATGGGTAACATTCAGTTCAATTCCGGCGCGCAAATTCTCAACGGCAATCTTTATCTCCCGGGCCAGCCGACTGTTCGCCTCACCAATGGGACCAATTGGTCCCTGGCGACAGACTCTTCCTTCTCCGCGTTTATTCTGGGTTACGAATTTGACTCCAATGGCAACAAGACGGTGCAGACTACTCCTCGCGTGCTCGACGAGACCGGCAGCATCACGCCGAACAACTACACGGTGACCTTCAACAAGAATTCCATCCTCGAGGGCAAGGTGATCCGTCGGCATACTCCGCCGGCCTTCCCGACCGTGGCCGCGCCGCCTGCTCCCGACAGCAACACCTCTGTGAGTCTAAACACGCATCCTTCTGCGGCGATCAGTGCCTCGACCTCAGCCAACATCACCAACAACACTTCGGCGGTGGGCGATGTGAGCCTCCTCGCGGGCCATTTCGGAAACCTTATCGCGAACAATGGCACCTCGTTCGTACTGGGCGATCCCCTTCATCCCGACGTTGTCCAAACCTACTCCATGTCGAGTCTCACCCTGAATAGCGGGGCCAGCCTCAAGGTTGTTGGCAAGGTCATCCTCACGGTGGCGGGCAACATCAATATCAGCAGCAGTTCGGTGATGGGAAACGTCGACCATACCGATTGGCTCCAACTCCAGATGTCGAGTTCCGGGGCTCAATTCAATGCCAACTCGGGAAGCTCCGTTTATGCTGAACTGGTGGTGCCCACCGGCAGTGTGACCTTCAATGCCGGCAGCGTTTTCCACGGCAGTGTCACCGCCCTGTCGCTCACGATCAACAGCAATGGTGTGGTCTTTGATCAACCGCCAGTTATTCAAAATTAAGCCGCCGCTCTTCCCCTCGTAATTCCGGCTTTCCAAATTCGCCCCGATTTTCTAATCTGACCCCTTTCATGCGCCTGCTTGACCTGCCAATTGATTCCCCCGTGGCTCAGCGCATTGGTGAATTGTCCTCCGCAGAAGGAGTAAGCGACTACTACCTGACGCCCGGCGAACAGCTTAGTTACAAGCTGAACGGGCAGCTGATCTACGATCCGCTGGTTTTTGACATGAGGGTGCCGGACCACATCGAGCCGGGCCACGACGATAGCGCGATGGATTTGTGCAACCGTCGTTTCCGCGTGAACCAGATGGTGACGCAGGGCAAGCTGCGCTGGGTGCTGCGTCTATTGCCCGACGGCATCCCCACTCCCGACCGCATCAAGGTGCCCCTGTCCGCAGTGAAGGCCATGCTCGAGGCGCGCAACGGTCTCTTTCTCATCTGTGGCGCGACCGGCAGCGGCAAGTCCACCACCATTGCCTCCATGGTGCTGCACCGGGCGAAGCGGCGCCGGGAACACGTCATCACCTTTGAGGACCCCATCGAGTTCGTTTACCCCGATGGGTTGCCCTCGCTGGTCTCCCAACGTGAAATGGGCAGCGATGAGCTGGACTTCGGCAGTGCGCTGCGCGCGGCCCTGCGCCAGGCTCCCGATGTGATTGTGGTGGGGGAAATTCGCGACGGCGAAACGGCCGAAATCGCCCTGCAGGCCGCGGAGACCGGCCACGTGGTGGTGGCGACCCTTCACACCTCTTCGGCCTCGCAGACCGTGCAGCGCTTTCTCAAGCTGATTCCCTCCGAGCGCCTCGAAAGCGCCCAGGAAACCCTGGCCGACACCTTGCGGCTGATTCTCTGCCAGCGCCTGCTGCTCGATGAAGGGCAGCACAAGCGCTTCCCCATTCACGAAGTCCTGCTACAATACGATGGCGTGATCAACATCATCCGGCGCGGTGACTTCAAAAAGCTCGACCAGGAGCTCGAAACCGGCTGGAAGCGCGGGATGTACAATTTCCAGAAAAGCGTCGAGCTGCGGGGCAGCGAGGGCTTTTATAGCAAGGTCGGGGTGGCGGCGACTGGAAACTCCTGGGAAGAAATCGAAGACTACCTCGAACGCCAGCCGGAGATAACCCTATGAACCTGCGCGATATTCTAGGCGTGCTGAATTTTGCGTCTTTCCGTCCGGAACCCGACGATCCGACCGCGACGTGGAAAAAGCGTTTCCCCAACGAGCGAACAGCGATGGTGAGCTTCGGGCGCTCCGCGCTCTCCTGGTGCGGGCTGCAGCGCAATGGCAAGATGGGCGAAACCGAGATCTCGCGGGGCGATCCGAAGGAGACGCTGTCGCAGAATTATTTTCAAATCAAGGAGCTGGCCGAGGATGGCTGGTGTGCGGTTTCGCTGAATACGCGCTATGTGATCAGCCTGGAGACAAATCTCTCCCGCCGTCCCGGGAGCGAGGAAGTGATCAAGTCCAATCCCCGCAGCGTGCTGGGAGCACGTTATGAGAGGGGCAAGCGTTATTCAGTGACCCACAACCCGGAAACGAACTCGAGCATCCTCCTCTCCTGCGACGAGGAGCACATTCGCAAGGTGGAGGCGATGTTGAAGGAAGTCGGGCTCAAGGTGGGCCGGATTTGCTGTGGCACCTATGTGCTGCTGCGGCATGCCCTCGCGATCACCAACGTATCCAAAAACGGCGAGAAGCCGGCCAGTTTCTTCTATGTGATCTGCAGCCAGGGTTCGGTGTGCGCTCTGGTCCAGGATCAGGATCGCTGGCTGGAGTTGCGTTCGCGCACCGACGTTTATGAGGATGCCATCGAGCCGGCCCTGGAACTGCTGGCCCCCTTCAAGCAGCGTATACCCGCTGGCATGGAGGTCGCACTGGTTTGTGACAACGTCATGCCGGGACTGGCCGCGGCGCTGACCGATCTTTTCTCCGGCCATAAACTCACCGACCACACGCAGCCTAATCTGCTGTGGACCCTCCTGGCGCAAAACTGATGCAACTCGCCGGCAAATTTGTAGACGATTTCAAGACCGACCGGAAGGGCATCAGCCCGCCCCTGCCGATCTATCTGCGGCTGTTGCCGATCGTGTTTTACCTGACCATTTTCGCATCCATTTTGCTCAATGGCCTTTTCGTGGTGCGGTTCCGGCAGGCGACCAAGGAACGTGATGATGCAATTGCGCGGGATGCCGCAGTGCAGACCGACCTAGCGACCGCCAAAAAGCAACGGGCCGATCTCGAAGGAGAAGCCAAGAAGGCTTCCGACATCGGCTCGTGGGTCGAGGGATCGCGGCCCCTGCAACCCCTGGTGGTCGATATCGCGCGCAGCATCGAGCCCGGCGGCTCCATTGAGGAATTGCGGCTGGATCGCGCGGCCGAAAATCCCGCGCAGATCCGCCTGTCCATGCATCTCGGCAGTGATTCGCCCCGGCAGCTCGACCTTACCCTGGCCAAGATTTCCGAGCGGAAATTTCGCCTCTTCTCTCCCCAGCAAACCCTCGTAAAAGGGGATATCAATTACAAGGCAACCATGCTCTGGCAGGACGCCGGGCGCACGCCGTCGACGAACCCCGCCCCCGGACCATGAGTAACAAACACATCGCCTGCGTCGTCGTCGTCATCCTGATCATTTGCCTGATCCAGGGGACCATGGTGATGAACAATAAGATGTTGCGGATGCAAACCGAGGCAAGGGACGCGGCTCAAAGAGTCAATAACTCGTCCCTGAAGCTTACCCTCGAGCGGCGTCAGTTGGATGAGTTGCGTTCCAACTCGCGCAAGCTCATCGAATATCTCAAGATCTGGCAGCCTTACTTTGATGCGGTGGATTCGCCCCAAACGGCTGAGTTGAAGATCTCCCTGCGGATCAAGGAGGAGAACCTCACCAGCCTTTCCCAGCGCTACGATGTGGTGGGCCAGCCCGCCAATCGCTCGCTGCCGTATATCATGAGGGCCTACCTGACCTTTGAGGATGATTACGCGCATCTCATCAATTGGCTGGGCTCGGTCGAATCGCAGCTGCCTACCATGCGCATCGCCTCCCTGAAGCTTTCCAAGGGAACAAGCGGAAATGATTTAAGGATGGAACTCACCCTGGAACAACCTCTCCTCACCGGCAAATGAAGCGCCTGGCTTGTCTTTTTTTCGTGATGGCAGCGGTGGCCTCTTCCTTGCGGGGGGCGCCCTCGGAAATTGGCTTTTTGCCGGAGGAAAAGGTGGGCCTCACCGTTCCGCCGACCGAGCGGAATCCCTTTGGCAAGCGGGCGGTCAAGGCTCCTGAAGCCGCCGTCGAGGAGAAGGGCACCGAGGAAACGCAAATCCGGGATATCATATCGAAACTGAACTGCGGAGGCGTGATCCGAGGCGGAGGCAAGACCAAGTTGCTGCTGGGTCCTTTCCAAGTGGAGGAAGGGACCATCTTGCCGCAGATCCTACCCGACCAGAAGGAAAAGCTAAAGGTGGTGGCGATTAACAAAGAGCGGGTCGACCTGGTCTTTGTCGAGACCGATGGCAAGCCGGAGACCAGGAAAATCACCGTGGCGTACGACCTGGGGGCCAACGTGCATTTCAAGCTGGAAGGGGCGGGCAAAACGCCAAAAAAAGATGCCGGAATGGGCGGCGTGATCAAAAAAAATGAGCCAGCGCCTCCTGCCCAATGAGCATCGGCCGCGGCCTTTGAGGGAATCCTCCCGAAGGGGAGCATTTACCTTTGTCGAGCTGGTTGTCGCCCTGGCAATTGCGGCGGCGGTTATTACCACGGCCGCGCTGGTCTACGGAACGGTGAGCCGAAGCAACAGTCGACTCGGCACCTATGGAAAAGTGACCCTGCCGACCGGCACGCTCGCCGCCTTGTATCCAAACCGGACCGGCACCGATTTGCAGACCTATTTTGCTCCGAATTACGGCCGCATGGCGATGGCGGAGCAATTGCGGCAGAGTCTTTACGAAGACGTGGCCCACGCGACCGCGGTCTTTTGCCTGGCCCGCAGCGGCCAGAGCAGTATTCGCCCCACCACAATCACAATCAGCTCCACTGTGGATGCGCGGCAATACGACACGGCGGAGGCCTTTCGTCTGTTCCTGGCTTCGGCTATTCCGGCTTCTTCGACGACCTTCACCTCTTATCGAGGCAAGGGCACGGCCAATAATCTGTCGATCTTCATCCTGGGACAATCGTCCAGCGCCACGTCGCTGAACGTACGAGCGATTTACGAACTCGACCTCGTGGCGGCCTCCAGCCCGGCGGGAACGCTGGCCTCCGTGAGACGGTTTGAGGGCACAACTTATACGGACTACTACGACGTCTTTTACCCGGCCTCCACCTTGCCGACGGCCTTCGCACCCACGGTGGTTCAATTTGAACGGAGCACCCGGGCCGTGGTGGCTGAAGGCAGTTCGATCGATCCCTTCAAGCTCGCGGACCACAGGCCGTTTAGTTTTGTGTGGTGGCCGGATCCGTCCATGACGACCCTGGAGGGAAATAATACCTTTGCGACCTATGGTTCGAGCGACCCGCGCTCGGCGTATGCGGGCATGGTCGATCGCACCTCGTTCTTTATGGTCTTGCCCCTCTTTCCTGACCTATGAGACGGCCCTCTCACCGGGAATCCGGCACGATGCTAGTTTACGCGCTGATGGTTCTCGTCGTCGGGGCGATGATTTTAGCCGGCTGGATTCATGTGATGGCTGGGCGCGTGATCTATGCGGAGCAGGGGATTGAAGCGGTGAAGCGGCGCATCGTGCTGGAGAACAGCCGCGCCATGGCTAGCCAGTACCTGCTGCAAAATGTGCTTTCGGGGTCGCTCACCTCGACCGTTTCAGGCACGTTGAATGGCGGTTGGGGAGGTTTTACTTTCACCGCCCCCAATGTCGTCCCGCTCACTTCGGTGACCTCGTCGGCGTGGATCAATGTCTTCTCGCCGGGCGCCGGTGCGGGCTACACCGGCGATATTGTCGGTACGCTTTCAGACGGAAGCTCCGGAGGGAACGACGCGATTGCCTGGAAATTCCAGGCCCGCTCTCGGAGCCCAATGCTGGGCTTCGATCTCTATACGGCGCAGACTCCGCCCGCAGGCTTTGACATCCACGACGACTCCCGCCTGATCGTGGGTGGAAATGCCCTGCTCTGGGCACCTGACTCGCCCAATACCTATTCGTCGAAAGTCTCCACCTATCAGGTGCCTTCGGGTACCTCGACCACCGTCGCGGGCTTCTCGGGATCTTCCGTCTTGCCGTCCAACTTTGCCTTCACCCCGATCACGACGGGGGCGGGATTTACGGGTTCAAGTTCAACGGTCTACCCTGGCGGCACCGGGGCCACTTTGTATTCGTCGCTCCTGTACAAGGCGGGTGGACCCACCACTCGGTCGCCGGTGGATCCTGACTCGGTCTCGGCCTATTCGGGGACTACGGCCCTGGTGAATACCGCGACCACTTCAGGGATGAATGGTGTGGTGAGCGATGGCGGCGGAAACATGTACATCGATCTCTCTAATGAATCCCTGCAGAAGGTGTACATCCAGGACAACATCTCGACGCTTACCCTCTATGGCTATGTCTCCGGAGGATTCAAAACCGCCGATGAGCTTCCAGCGGTATTGGTGGCCTATGTGGAAACGGGCAGTTCCCGGCTTACCACCATCTCGCTGCAAAGTGCCAACAATCGAAGGCTCTATCTGGGCGTAAAAAAGGCCACGAACGGAACCGTGACCATTACGCCCACGGTTACGGGAACGTGGCGGCTGGCGGGAACGTTTGAGAACACTCAGGTGGCTTTTACCGTAGGCGCGGGCACGTTGCAGATCGTCGGCGGAGTTCGCAGTGACCAGTCTGTGCTGATCAATAGTGGAACCGTGAGCGTAACACGGGAGACGAATCCGCTGAGTTTGATGGAGCACTACGGGGATCGCAATGTCTGGCTGGAGACCTATCGCAATGACTAGGAAAATACGGCGCGCGTCCGCGGGATACACCATCGTCGAGGCCTTGGTGGCGGCGGCCATATTGGTCATCGGGGTGGCAGCGGCTGCTTCGCTGTCCCTCACCATGGTCTCTCAGGAGGAAGGCAACGCGCGGGTGGCGCGCGCCATCAATCTCCAGGAGCAGGCGGCCCGGCTCTACCAGCTCGGGCTCTCGTCCTCGACGATCACGTCGATTCTTCCCACCGACTCAGGAGTGGCTTCCATTACTTTCGCGGCGGCGGTGCCCACTGGACAAAATGTGGGGTCGGTGGATATGGCGACCTGTCGAATGACCTTTACCTCAGGCGCTCCTTTGACCGATACGAACGCTTCCATCAATCGCACAAATGATTTAACAGTCGTGAGGCCCTCGACCCGGTAAATTCCCACCCGTACGACATGCTTAAGAAAGTCACCCTTACCAACATTCATACCTCGAAAAAGATCGACGTGGTGGTCGATACCGATGACGACGTAAAGGCCATTTTGGGCTCAGGTAAGGCGCCCAACGAAACCACCACCATCCACGACATTACCGGCGTGGATGAAGCGATTCATCGCATGAGCAGTTCGTCGGGCGGGGGCGAAGAAAATATCGCGCTTTTTGGCGGCCTGGCCCGATGCCTGGAGCGCAACATCTCCACGGTGAAGAGCCTGGAGCTTATCTCGAGCCGCCTGAAGACCCCGCGCTATCGCGGGGCCGTGGCCGATATCGCGCACCACATCCTCAACGGCGACAAGCTCAGCGATTGCTTCGCCATGCATCCCGATCTGTTTGGCGAGGATGTGATATCCCTCCTGCGCGCGGGTGAGGAGTCGGGCCAGATCCATCAGGTCTTTCACCAGATCGCGACCACCCAGGGAAAGTCGCAGCGTGTGCTGAAAAAGTTGAAGTCGGGGCTGATTTATCCCGCCATCGTGCTCGTGCTGGTGGTGGGCGTGACGATCGTGATGGCCTTTACCCTCATCCCGGCCATTTCCAAGCTGTACGGGCAGATGAATGCCGAGCTTCCGATCGCGACGAAGATCATGATGGGGTTTTCCAACATTCTCCTGCACCAGCCATACCTCACGATTATCCCGATCGGCGCGCTATTTCTCTTCTTTAAGTACTCGATGCGCATTTATCGGGTCCCCATCATCCAGCGAACGCTTACCCAGATGCCGACCATCGGAAATATCATCCGCAAGTCGGCGGCGATGGTCAGCTTTCGCTGCCTCGCCATGCTCCTGCAGTCCAATGTGCGTATCGTCACCGCGCTGGAGATCACCGCCAAGGCATCCAATCACGTCGACTACGAGGGCTTCTTTCTTGCCGTGCGTGATCACGTGGTGGACGGATTATCCATGCCGGAAAGTTTCCTGATGGAATCCCATCGGCTGGGAGCCGACGGCCGCACGATCGCCTCTGTGGTGCAGATGGCGGGTGAGACGGGCGGCGTGAATGAAATGCTCGACCAGATCGCCCTCGACTACGAGGAGGATCTCGACCTCATCGCCAGCCAGATCGACAAGATCCTTGAGCCGGTCATGCTGGTCTTCATGGGCGTGGTGGTCGGATTTCTCGTCTACGCCATCTACGGGCCCATTTTCAATCTCAGCAAAATCATCCTGCCCAAGAAGCCGGGGTCGGCTGTACCCACCGCCCAGGTCGCTCCGAGGTGAAGCTCGATAGCGGTACGGTTTACTCCAAGGCGCTGGTCGTCTTTCTCGCGGCTTCCCTGTTGTTGCTCGGCGCCGTGGCGGTGCTGACCCAGACGATCATTCTCCGGGAGTTTAACTTGAGCGAGCAGCGGGAGATGCGAGCTCTGCTGCAGCGTTTCACCTTTGTGATGGCGCATGAGACCAAGCCGCTGGAGTCGTTTGCCATTACCTGGTCTCGTTCGCCGGTGGTCGCGGCCTATACTTCGGGAAAGACCGACACCCTGGCCCCCTCAAAAATCGATGCGGATACTCTGCGCGAACAGAATATCGACTTTGTCTGCGTCTACGATCGGGACGACAACCTCCTCAAAATGGTTTGCGCGGACAAGACGCTGTCGCCCTGGCTGGAGGAAGGCCGCAGCATCACGGAGGTGCTCACCCGCAACGAAAGCGCCGTGCTGTCCAACAAGAGGGGCCTGCAGGCCGGCTACGCGGTGGTCCACGACGAACTATGCTTTTTGGCCGTCACTCCCATCGAGACGGATGGCGACCTTGAGACGCCCGAGGGCTATCTGGTGGGCGGGAAATTTTTTCGGAAGGGGGCGTGGACCTTTCTGGAAGGGGCCTTTGCGGCGAGTTTTGAATTTCACCCTTTCAAAAACACCAAAGTCAACGAGGTCACGGGAAAAGACATCATCACGCTGCTCAATTCGCAGGAAGCGGTGGTCGATGCGGAAGAGAGCAGCCAGATCATGGGGTATCGATTAATCCGCGGGCTGACGGGCGCCCCCCTGGGATACGTCAGTGTTTCCCAGACCCGCCCGCTTCGGCAGGAAGGCCTGCGCGCGATTCAGATTTTTTTGGTGGGCATTACCCTGGCGGGAGGCGCGCTGGTGTTTGTCGTCTGGATTCTGCTGGATCGCACGATTCTGGCTAGGATCAAAGACCTCACACATCAGTTGGACGTGGAGACGCGCACGGGCCGGCTTCCGGTGAAACTGGAGTTTCAGGGCAGCGACGAACTCGGGCTGCTGGCCCGGGGTATCGAGGGCCTGGCCGTGCGGCTGCAGAGCACGCAATCGCAATACCGCGCGGTGGTGGAAGACCAGACGGACATTATTTGCCGTTTCGACTACAATAAACGAATCGGCTTTGCCAATCAGATCTTCCTCCGCACCTTTGATCTGGAGGGTCGCCAGCTCTCGGAGCACTTTTTTCCCGCCTTCCTGCCCGAGGCGGAGCGGCGGAGCTTCGACGAAAAATTTGCCGCCCTCTCCCCGGAAAATACGCTCACGGTCTTTGCCCACCAGCTACCCTTGAAGAGCGGTCAGACCTTGTGGTTGCGGAGCACACTGCGCGGCAGCTATCTTCCCAATGGAGAATGCCAGGGCGGGCAGTGGGTGGCCACCGATATTACGGCCCAGGTCGCGGCGCAAAAGCAGATGCTGGAATCCGAGCGGCGCTTCCGGAGGCTGTTTGAGACAGCCTCCGACGGCATCCTGCTTCTCGAGGGACAGAACCTGGTGGTGACCGACATCAATCCCAGCCTGTGCCGCATGTTGCTTTTAGCCGGTACGGAGATTCTGGGACGGCCCCTTCAGGATATGGCCACCTTTGCGCCCTGCGCGAGAACCGTGACTCGCTACCGTGACAAGATGAACGAGGTTTCGGTCCCCCCGAGCGCGCGGGCCGAGTGCCGGCTGGAACGGGCCGACGGTACGACGCTTTTTGCGGAGCTTCTCTGTTCCAGCTACGAAGTGCAGGGCGGCAAGTATATCCAGGTCAACTTTCGTAACATCAGTGAGCGCGTGCAAAACGAGCAACAGCTCCGCCGGCTTTCCGCCCGCCTCCTGCGCCTTCAGGATGACGAGCGCCGCCGCATCGCGCGGGAATTGCACGATTCCACCGCGCAAAACCTGTCCGCCCTTGAGATGAACATGAGCCTTCTTGAACCCATGGTGGGAAAGCTGGACGTGAAGGCTCAACGCATCGTAAGCGAGACTCGGCAAATCGCCGCGGAATGCTCGAAAGAGCTGAGAAATATCTCCTACCTGCTGCACCCCCCGCTCATTGACGAGGTGGGGCTGGCCTTTGCGATCAAATGGTTTTGCGATGGCTTCGCCAAGCGCACGGGAATTGCGGCGACGGTGGAGATTGATGAGGATTTTCCCCGTCTCGATACCGACTTGGAAATGCCGCTCTTCCGCGTGGTGCAGGAGGCCATGACGAATATCTACCGCCATTCCGAGGCCGACCGTGCGTGGGTCACCTTGCGGCGCAACGAAAAACAGCTTTTTCTCGAGGTGCGGGACAACGGCAAAGGCTTTGCTGATGGGGTCCTGGGCTCGGAAGGGCCGGACTCCGATACTCGCCTGGATTGGAAAGTTGGGGTAGGCTTGGCGGGCATGCGAGAGCGCCTGCTGAATCTTGGAGGAAAATTGGGAGTTGAAAGCACGCCGCTGGGAGCCACAATTTCCATTCAGCTCCAATTGGAGTCACCGCATGCCGACGATTAAAATAGTAATAGCCGACGACCACGAGATTGTTCGCCAGGGGGTCAAGAACCTGTTGGCGGGCGAAGCCGACATGGAACTCTGTGGCGAGGCCACCATGGGGCGCGATGCCGTGGATCTCATCGCCAAGGTAAAACCCGACGTGGCCATTCTGGATATCAGCATGCCCGGGCTCAATGGGATCGAGGTCACGCGGCAGGTGCTCAAGACTCAACCCAAGATCAAAGTGCTCATGTTCACCATGCACGATGCCGAGCAACTGGTGCATGAGGTCTTTAGTGCCGGAGCCAAGGGCTACCTTTTGAAATCGGATGCCGGCCGTCATTTGATCTCGGCCATCCGCACGGTGGCCGGAGGCACGCCGTATTTCAGCTCCCGCCTGTCGCAGACGATTTTCGAGGGCTTTCTCAAGAAGGATCTGCCTCACTCGCCGGGTCCAGCCGATCAAAAATCCACGGCGCGGGAACGCGAGATCATCCAGCTCCTGGCCGAAGGCAAAAGCAACAAGGAGGTCGCAGCGGTTCTCGGTATCAGTGTGAAGACCGCCGAGACGCACCGGGCGGCCGTCATGCGCAAGCTCGGCCTGCACTCGGTCAGCGAGCTTGTG
>FTBG01000352.1_pt1 | contig 60159 bp, 45 predicted proteins | sample 1639311 | NCBI WGS metagenome assembly FTBG01 (sample SAMEA3914864, study PRJEB12502) | metagenome | biome: forest; material: soil | place: USA | collected 2012-03-12 | depth 0.3 m | reverse complement strand
GCCCCCGCCTCCTGGACCAAGGCCGCCCAGGCCTGGAGCGAATCCGTCACCCTGGAGAAAAACTCCGACTATGCCGGCGCTCTGGCCAAAATGATCGACTTCGCCCAAAACGGTGGAGACCTCTACCTGGTCGAGATCCGCAGCGGCTGGCTCAGCTATGCCGCCAAGGACTACAAGGCAGCCGCCCGCCACTACGAAGCGGCCTCCCAGCTCAATACCAGCGCCGTGACTCCGCTCCTCGGCCAGGCCAATTCCTACCACGCCCTCAAGGAAGCATCCCTCTCCGACAAGGCCGCAGAATCCGTCCTCCTTCGCGACCCAGCCAATTACTCCGCCTTGCTGCTCCTCGCCAATAGCGCGCTCGACCGTCACGACTACCGCCGCTCGTCCCAATACTACGAGGCAATCCTGAAGAACTATCCTGAGGATATTGCGGCCCTGAGCGGCGATGGCTGGTCGCTTCTCTATCTCACCAAAAAACGAGAGGCCGCCATGGCCTTCCAACGCCTGCTGACGCTTTCCCCAAGCTACCCCTACGCGCAGCAGGGCTACGACACCGCCGCCAAGCCCCTCATTACCAGCGCCCGCTAATGAACCTTTCCAACACTCTGGTCGTGAGCCCCAATGGGTTCGGGTTCCGCTCCGACACCGGCGAGGTCTATCGCCTCAATGTCACCGCCCGCGAAGTGCTCGCCTGGCTGGAGGAGGGGGACAGCGAATCCGCCATCGCCCAACGCCTCGCGCAGCGCCACGACCTTCCCCTCCACCGCATCCGCACCGACCTGAGCTCCTTTTTGGAACATCTCGAAAACCTCAACATCCTGCATCGCCATGAACACCAATAAACTGCCACTCGTAGCCGTCACCGGTCTGGGCCGGGGCGAAAATCCTCAGCCCGGCGCCGCGGTCATCGCCAGCCTGCGCCGTCAATGGCCCGATCTGGAAATCGCAGGCCTGGTCTACGACGCGATGGAGAGCGGGATTTACGGCCCAGGTTCTCCCGATGCCGTCTTCACGCTACCCTACCCATCCTGCCACCGCAGCGTACTGCTCAGCCGCATCGACGAGATCCGCGAGGAATTCCCCTTCGAGATTCTTATTCCCACCCTGGATGCCGAGATGGAGCCGCTTCTCGCCATTCGTGAGGAGTTGGAAGCGCGCGGTATCCGCACCATGCTGCCCGATCCCCGCGCGATGGCCTCCCGCAGCAAGCAACACCTGGCGCGCCTGGCCGAGACCGCCGGGGTTCGCGTGCCTCGCACCTATGTGGTCCACGATGCCGAGGAGGCCGCGGAACGCACGGCGGAAATGCAATGCACGGTGATGATCAAAGGGCCGTACTATGAGGCCTATCGCGCGAATTCCCCCCTGCTGGCCCGCGTCCATGCCCGCCGCATTTTGGCCGAATGGGGCGGCCCCATCATCGTGCAGGAATATCTCGAGGGCGACGAATTTGACGTGCTTGCGGTAGGCGACGGAGCGGGCCGCGTGCTGGGTTCCTGCGCCGTGCGCAAGCTGGTCGTCTCTTCCCAAGGCAAGGGCTACGCCGGCATAACGGTGGAGGATCACACACTCACCGCTGCCGCCGATGCGCTCATGCAGGAGTTGAAATGGGGCGGGCCGTTGGAAATGGAGTTCCTCCGCACCCGCGACGGCGTCTTTCATCTCATCGAGATCAATCCCCGCTTTCCGGCCTGGTCGGATTTTCCCGCCGCGCTCGGCTGTAATCTCGGCGCCATCGCCCTCCAGTCCCTCCTCGGCCAACGTCCCGTAGCGCTCAGCCCCATCCCACCCGGCAAGATCTTTCTCCGCCACAACGTCGACATGGTTTGTGATTCGCTTGAGTTCGGCACGCTGGCCACGGAAGGCCGCATCATCCGCAAGCCCAGGGCTCTTGCATGAAAACACCCTACGAGCCGCCCACGATAGAGCCGCTGCACGTCGGGCACATCAATCGCTCCGCGTACGGCACCCGCTCCGACTGTTGCGAACACATCGACGGCGTGGCGGTGAGCGATCTCCTGGCGCGGCATGGCTCGCCGCTCTTTGTTTTTTCCGAGCGCAGGCTCCGCGATACGATTCGCCGAGCCCAGGGAGCCTTCGCCAAGCACTACCCAAACGTCACGTTCGCCTGGTCCTACAAGACGAACTATCTCAAGGCGATCTGCGCCGTCTTTCATCAGGAAGGTTCGCTGGCCGAGGTCGTCTCGCAGTTTGAGTACGAGAAAGCCCGTGCCATGGGCATCCCCGGCGACAAGATTATTTTCAACGGCCCACACAAGCCCCGCGAGATCCTCCGCCGCGCCTTGCGCGAGGGGGCGCGCTTGCAGGTCGATAATTTTGAGGAGCTGGTCGCGATCGAGGAGATCGTCACATCCGAAGGGATTGAAGACGCCAAGGTTTCCCTTCGCCTCTTCCTCGATGCCGGCCTGCGGCCCATCTGGTCCAAGTTTGGCTTCAACCTGGAGGATGGCGAAGCCTGGCGCGCAGCCCAGCGGCTGCACCACGGCGGCATCGTCAAGCTCACCGGGCTCCACACCCATATCGGCACCTTTATTCTTGATCCCAATGGCTACCGCGTGGCCGCAGGCAAACTGATGGCCTTTGCCCAGCGGCTCAAGGAGGAGCTTCATTTCCCGATCGAGACGCTCAATCTCGGCGGCGGCTTCGCCTCCAAGAACACGCTCCACGGCCAGTACCTTTCCGCTGACCAAGTGGTACCGAGTTTCGACGCGTATGCCGAGGCCATCACTGCTGGCATCTTCGACCAACTCCGCGGAGGCGAGGCTCCACCCGCTCTGCTGCTGGAAACGGGCCGCGCGCTCGTCGATGAAGCGGGCTACCTGATCACCACGGTGGTCGCCAACAAGCGCAACCGGCACTTCTCCGAGATGCCTCAGGCGTCGCCCGCCGCCAAGTCCGCGCCGAATCCCATGGCTTCTCTTCCGGGCTCTCCCGCGGTGCTGGTCGATGCCGGAGTGCACCTCCTCTACACGTCCAATTGGTATCGCCACAAAATCCAGCCGGCGGCTCCGGCGACCGGCCAGCCTGGGCCCACCACGGTCTACGGGTGCCTTTGCATGAATATCGATGTGATTCAGGAGGCCTGCCCTCTGCCAGCGCTCTCGGTCGGCGATGCCTTGGTCATCCACCCGGTGGGCGCCTATAACATTACCCAATCGATGCAGTTCATCGGCTATCGGCCGCGGGTGGTGATGATTATGGAAGACGGTTCGGTCGAGGTCATTCGTGAAGGTGAGGATCTCGCCCATGTGGAACGGCTCGAGCGGCTTCCCGCAACTTTGGCACACGGAGGGGATGTGTGATTAGGCTCCGCACATCCCTCCGTGTCGCCATGCACGAAACGGCTCTCGCGTACGCCACCGTGCTGCTGAGCGGACAGGTCTGGGTCGGTTTTGCCCTGCTCGCCATCACCCTCTGCCTGCCCTGGCAGGGGGCGACAGGACTACTCTCGGCGTTGCTCGCCTTTGCTGGAGCAAAGTCCCTGGGCTTCGATCGTCCCGGCGGGAGCCTGCTTTTCAATTCCATGCTGTGCGGTCTTGCGCTGGGCTGCTGGGTTCCTCCAGGAACGCTTTCGCTACCGGCCTATGGCGCGCTGCTCGCGATGGTTTCTTTCGCTGCTCTCGCCGCCACCCTGATTATCAACAACATCCTTCTCGTCCTTGGCGGTGTTCCTTCCATGAGCCTGCCCTTCTGCGCTGTCGCGACCGCGCTTCACTGGTTCCTGCGCCAGACGCATCTTGCTCCGCTCTTTCATCCCACCCTTCCCTCCACCATCTACCTGCCGGAATTTCTTGAGCTATGGGGGCAATCCATCGGCGCGATTTTCTTTGCTCCTCAGGCGTTAACCGGCCTGGCCATGGCTGCGGTTCTTCTCGCCGCTTCCCGCTTTCACCTGCTCCACGGAATTCTTGGTTTTGCGGTTTCGGTCTTCTTTCTCCACACCTTCTCCTATCCTCCTTCCGAGGCGGCCTGGCTGCATTTGAATTGCATCCTCACCGCCATGGCTCTCGGCGGGGTTTTCTTCCTGCCTTCCCGGCTGTCTTTGATGATGGCCCTGGCGGGCTCCGGGCTCTGCGCTTTTGTCGGTCTGGCTTCGCTGCACATCCTCCAATTGGCAGACGCGCCTGTGCTCACGCTGCCCTTCAATCTCACCACGCTCGCCCTCGTGGCGGCACTGCGCTGGAGAACTCAATCTCGCGGCCTTCTCCCTGTCACCGCGCCCGATCTCTCGCCGGAGGCCACTCTGCGCGCCTCCCGACTCCTGGCCGCACGCCTGCCCGACCCGGAGATTCCCTCTATCGCGCCGCCCTTTGAAGGCGAATGGATCGTGACGCAGGGCTTTGACGATGAGATCACGCATCGTGGCGCCTGGCGGCATGCTCTGGATTTCGAGCTCTCCTCACTCACCCATGAGCCCTTCCGCCCCGACAGCACCGCGCTGGAAGATTTTCCCTCCTTTGGGGCGCCCATCATTGCGCCAGCGCCTGGGCTCGTCATTCGCGCGATCAATGATGTGCTGGACAATCCCATCGGCGGGAACAACCTGGCCGAGAATTGGGGAAACTCGCTCCTCATTGAAATCGCTCCCCAACTTTATGTGCAACTCTCGCACTTCCGCTGCGGAGGGCTTCGGGTGCGCGAGGGGGATCGCGTTCGTCGCGGCCAGCTGCTCGGTTACCTCGGCAACTCGGGGCGCTCCCCCTTCCCCCATCTTCATCTGCAGATGCAGGTGCAGCCCGAGATCGGCGCGGCGACCATCCCATTCCGCCTGCGCGATTATCGCACGCCTTCCGAAAAATGGACCTATCAATTCCGCGACCTTCCCTGCAAGGGCCAGATCGTGGCGGGTGCCCGTCCGGTCAACTGGCCCATCTGCCCGGTGGAGGGTCAAGCTCAGCTCTACCGCGTCTTCACGGCCGAAGGCATGCACCACGAGACCATCACGCAAAGCCTTGAAGCCGGCGGCCTCGTTGTTTGGCACTCCTCACGGGGAGCAGCCGAACTGCGCACTCAAGTTTTCGACGGCGTGCTGGTTCCGCTATCCTTCGCGGGGTCGCATCACAGTCTTCTCTCTCTCTTTTGGCTGGCCGGTCGCATTCCCTTAAGTTCCGTCCAAGGGCTTCAGTGGGCCGAGAGCGCCGACGGGGCATTTTTCCGGGGCAAGTTCTCCCAGGGCCTCGATGATCTGGTCAGCGCCTACCTGCCTCGCCAGCTCCCGCAGATTCGCGGCGAGACTCTCGTGTTTGATCGGAAGCTGCGCGCCATGACGGTGTCCTGCAATTTTCAAGAAGGTCCGCAAGCCAGCGTCACGCGGCGTTTGGAGCTTCATTTTCGGGACGGCTTTCGCCTGACTTCCGCCCATCTGGAGACGCCCCAGGATTGGATGCATGTCGTCGCGCTCAATGCCCTCCCCGATCTCGCCACAGAATCGCCTTTCCCTTCCTCTGTGGCAGGCGCTTTAATGGCGGAGTGAAGCACTATCGTCCCCTCCTGCTTCAGGAGCTCGACCTTCGGCTGCCCGGTCTCCACGCCCGGCGCCTGCGCTTGAATCGACACCTGCCCGAGGTCGATTTGCTGGCCGAGCATTCCCATCCCTTCAGCCAAATTTTGGCCTACCTCAGCGGGCGCGGCACCATGACGGTAGCCGGCCATACTTATGAAATCGGCCCGGGCACGGTTGTCTTCCTCCCGCCGCGTTGCACCCACGCCTTCCGCGAAACATCGGGCCGCCGACCGCTCTGTATGGTGCTCGATCTCGACTATCGCGGCGCGGTGAAGCATGGCTTCTCCCTGGCCCGGCTCACCCAGTCCGAAGCGGCCGCGATCAAAACCCAGCTTTCCGAGCTTACCCGCCTGCCCGATCCCGATCACCCCGGCTGCCGGCTGGTCGTTCCGGCCGTCGTGCTACGGCTGCTCGACGTTCTCCTCCGCGGCCTCAACCTGCTCCCCTCACCCCAGCGCGGCCAGACGCCGCCTTTTGTCCGTCAATTCGAGCGGCTCATTCGCGAGAGCGACTCGCCTCCCCCGCCGATCGCCGAGCTCTCCGCCAAAATGGGCTATCAAATGGATTATCTGAATCGCATCTTCAAGCAGGCCACCGGCCAAACTCTGCGCGAATACCGCGACGCGCTCTTTGTCGACAAAGCCAAACGCCTCCTCCGCGAAAACACCCGGGTGAAGGACGCCTGCGATCACCTTGGATTTTACGATCAGAACTACTTTGCCCGCTGGTTTAAGAAGCACACCGGAGTTTCCCCGAGAGCCTTTAGCCTGAGCGGCGGCGCGGCGCCCCGGCCTTAGTTTCGGAACTTCGCGGGGCAAAGCTCTTCCGAAACATGCGGGGCGATTTCCCGGTAATCTCCTTGAAGCGGCGGGAGAAATAAAACTCGTCGCAGAAACCCAGCAGGTCGGCAATTTGGCTGTCGGTGTGACGTCCTTCACAAATCAACTCGCAGGCCCGGTCGATCAATCGCCCCATGCGATAGCGGGCCGGAGGCTGGCCCACCAGCCGGGCAAAGCGCTTGCGAAATCCCTCCACCGTGAGGCCGAAACCGTGGGCCAGCCCCGCCCAGTCCAGGCGCTCGGTCAGGTGCGCTTCGAGCAGGCCGCAGGCCCGGGCCGCCCAGCGACGGTCTTCCCGAATGAGCAGCGTGCCACCCGGATCGCTCACGATTTTGGCCAGCAATTCCAGCAGGCGGGTCACCTCCACCAGGGGTGGTTGCTGACCAATTTCCCGCGCAGCGCCCAACACCTCCTCGATGCGGCGGCTCCACTCATCCACTGGCTCCAGATGGTAGATCGGTTTGCGCGAATCCAGCCCGCCCGGGCCGCGCAGCAGGTCAAAGACCGGACCTTGAAAGCAAAGAAAGGTGCAGACCCATTGGGTATTCGGCAGTGGATTGTAGAGGTGGCTGAGTTCCGGAAAGACGAGGACCAAATCTCCCGGGCTTAAGCGCTGCTCCCAGCCATTGGCATCCCGATACTCCCCCTCCCCTTGCAACACATACATCAGGGCGTACTGCCCGAAGATTCGCGGCTCCTCCAGGGCCCTGCTCTGGCGCACTCCAAAGCCGGTCACCGAGATATTCCCCAATGGCGAAGCCGACGCATGCCGGAACTGCATCGCCGTTCTTTGCGCCGCCTTGCTCCTCATTCTCACAGCTTCACGAGAATACCAAAAAACACAAGTAAAACGCCAAATGCCCCATTCTACTTTGTTTGCCATGTGATACTTTTCCTCCATGGTCACAAGTTCACCCCTCTTTTCTTCCGGATACGCGCTGGACATGTCTCCTGAGTCATTTGGCGAGCTGCGCTCTTCGATCGCGCTACTTGGCGACGTCACAGGCCTCCGCCAAAACCTGGCGGATGACGGCTACCTCTTCCTTCCCGGTTTTTTCAATCGGGATGATGTTTTCGCCGTGCGCGATGAATTTCTTCGCCGACTGGGTGCCAAGGGGGCGCTGCATCCAGATTATCCTATTTTCGAGGGTATTGCATCCGATATTCCCGCCAACGTGACCCGCGATGACGTCATGCGCGGAAACAGCAGCGTGCGCGATCTCGTCTTCTCTGCGCAGCTGATGACATTTTACGACAGCCTCCTTGGCGGTCCGGCCACTCACTACGATCACATCTGGACTCGTCTCATTCGGCCCGGCAAGGGCACTCTGCCCCACTGCGATCTACCGTATATGGGCCGCGGCACGCATAATGTCCTGACGGCGTGGATTCCCTACCGCGATACCTCACTGGAAATGGGCGGCTTGATCATGCTGGAAAAATCCCACCTCCAGGCGGAGCGTATTCATCACTACCTGGAGATCGACGCCGACGTGTATTGCGAAAATCGCAATGCCTACCGGTACCCCGGCTCCCTTTCCCGCAATCCGGTTTCGCTGCGGGAGAAATTCGGCGGGCGCTGGCTCACTGCGGAATTCAAGGCGGGTGACCTCCTTACCTTTGGCATGAAGTTCGTTCACGCCAGCCTCGACAACCAGACCTCGGCCTACCGCATCTCAACCGATACCCGTTATCAGCTCGCCTCCGAGCCAATCGACCAGCGCTGGGTCGGCGAATCGACTGAAGAATGGGCGGCCAAGCACCGCATCGGCATGATTTGCTGATTCTCTCCTGCTCCCTTCCAAAAGCAAAAGGCCACGCTCCCGAGAGCGTGGCCTTTGCGTTGAGGTATATACGGTCTCGCGGCCTTAGGGCGTCGTCGTGACGGCTTCCTTGCCGAGCACTTCGTGGCGGATGTTGCCGCCGCGGAACTTCGACCACCACAGCACGATCGGCGCGGCGATGAAGACCGAGGAGTAAGTTCCAACCAGGATACCAATGAGAATGGCGAACGAGAAATCGCGCAACACGGCTCCACCAAAGAAGAACAGCGAGGCCACGGAGAGCAAGGTCGTACCGCCGGTGAGGATGGTGCGACCGAGGGTCTCGTTAACGGCGCGGTTCATGATCTGCTGGATCGATCCCGAGTCGCCACGCTTGAGCGCCTCGCGGATACGGTCGAATACGACGATGGTATCGTTGATCGAGTAACCACCGATCGTCAGAATGGCACCCACCATCACCAGGGAGAGCTCGCCACCAGTGAGGGCAAAGACGCCTACGGTGATAATGATATCGTGCAGCAAGGCCACCACTGCACCGAGCGCAAAGGAGAACTCAAACCGCAGCGTCACATAGATGAGAATGCCCACGATACCGAGGCCCAGCGCCCAGCAGGCCTTCTTGGCAAATTCCAAGCCGATCTGCGCACCTACCTCTTCCTGGGAACTCACGACCAACCCACGATCAGGGAAAGTCTTCTGCAGATGATCCATCACACTCTTGGCCGTGTCTTTCGGGCTGCGAATAGCGAGAAACTGCTTCGTACCCTGGCGCTCGTTCTGGATGACGATCTCTCCAAGGTTGGCACTCTTTATCGCCTCGCGCGCCTCGGCCACCGTAACCGGCTTGGCGGCGTCAACTACCAGCAAATCACCGCCGCGGAAGTCGATGCCGAGAGTATTGCCCCCGCGCACGGCCACCACGGCAATGGAACCACCGATGAGCAGAATGGAGACCACCGCGGCGATTTTACGCTTACCCAGGAAGTCGAAGGTGTTCTTTGGAATGAGGTCGAGCATCGACAGCTTCTTCAGGTCAAACTTTTCGACCAGCCAGCGGAACATCGTGCGGGTAAAGAGCAGCGATGAGAACATCGAGGCCAGGATGCCCATGGTCAAGGTGACGGCAAAGCCCTTCACCGTGCCGGTCGCCTGCCAGAAGAGGATCACCGCCGTGATGAGGGTGGTGGCGTTTGCGTCGAAAATGGCGCTGAAGGCCTTGTCGTACGCGCCTTCGAGGGCCGCTGCGATCGACTTGCCGGCGGCCATTTCCTCACGCAGTCGCTCGTAGATGAGCACGTTTGCATCCACCGCCATGCCCATGGTCAGGATGATACCCGCGATGCCGGGCAGAGTGAGCACCATGTGGAACATGGCGAGCAAGCCAAAGAGCAGCACGAGATTCACCAGCAGGCCGACAAAGGCGATGATACCGGCGAAGCGGTAGTAGATCATGACGAATACGAACACGAGCGCCATGCCGCTGAGGCCAGCAAAGACACCGCTCCAGATGGAGTCCGAGCCCAGTGTGGAGGATACGTTGCGGGTCTCCTCAACCGAGATGGGCGTGCGCAGAGGATTCTCCAGGGCGCTGGCGAGATCGCGAGCCTCCTGCTCCTGATAGTGTCCGGTAATGCGGGCACTGCCGCCGAAGTGGCGTTCGCGAAGATTGGGTGCAGAGAGGATTTCCCCGTCCAGCAAGATGGCCAAGGGCTCGCCTTGGTGAACCGCCGCAACTTCGTCGAAAAGCTTCGCGCCTTCGCTATCGAAAGAGAGCGATACGCCCCAGCCTTCGTTGTCGAAAAAGGGAAATGCCTTGTTCACGTGATCTCCCGAGACCTCGGGTTCCCGCTTCACCAGCATCTTGGTTTCGGTCGTCTTACCTTTCTCCGTGATCTTATAGATCTTGATTTCGTAGCCGGGAGGTTTCACGGCGAGGCCCTTCTCCATCTGCTCGATTTGTTCCGGGGTGGCGACCAGGACGGAGGAGAAGTCGAGCTTCGCCACTTTCTTGAGGCGATTCTTCATGTCTTCGATGGCTTCCGCTCCTTCCAGACCAGGCATCTGGACCAGAATTTGGTCCGTGCCCTGGGGGCTAATGAAGGGTTCCGATCCGCCAAATTCATCCACGCGCTTGCGAATGACTTCCACCGCCTGGCTCTGCATGTCCTTGGTAACGTGCTCGCCTGTGAGCTTCAGCAAAAACGAGGTGCCGCCCTGGAGGTCAAGACCCAGCTTGATCTTCTGGCTGGGTGGGATGGCCTGCTGGAGGCAGAAGGCGACGACGAAGAAAGCCAGCGCGAGACCCAGCCAGCGCTTGCGCGCAGGAAGGTCGGTGCCGAAATACCAGCCGAAGAGGACAAGCAGGAACAGACCCGCGAAAAACGTAAACTGTGGGCTGTCGAAAAAAGAGGTGGCTGCGGGATTCATGAACGTATCGGAGGAAGAAGCGCGGGCGGGTTTTCACCTCGCCCGTCGTATTTGGGGGTTTCTAAATTATTTGGAGGAAAGGGCGGTTTCGGGGGCGCGGGTCACGGAGACGATCGCCGCGCGATCGAACTCAATCTTCACGTTGTCGGCCACTTTCACGAGAACGGTTTGTTCCTTCACATTGGATACAATTCCATGGATGCCCCCGTTGGTGACAATCTCATCACCGGTCTTAACGGAGTTGACGAGTTTCTGGTGCTCCTTCTGCTTTTTCTGCTGAGGCCGAATCATCAGGAAATAGAAGATGATGAAGATGAAGATCATCGGGACGAGCATCCCGGCAGGCGAGCCTCCACCTGCAGGAGTTGCCGTTTGAGCGAGAACTAGGAAAGTTGCGAGAGTCATGAGAACCGGGGAGAATATGGGAGGTGCCCTCGCAAGGCAAATGCGAATTCACGCCCTATTTTTCGCTGTTTTTGGGGTTAAAACCAGTCGGCGGAACGACTTTCTCCCCTAAAACAGGCCTAGATGTCGTTCGGCCGGGCCACCATGATGCCCGCCTGCGTGGTGTGGCTGTTGAGATAATCGCTCAGGCGTTCGTCAATCGTCACCTCATGGTGATTCTTCGAGGCATGCAGGAATCTAAGCACTCCGTTGGAGTCACGATAGGCCAGGCCCACGTGCGAGGTATAGTCGTGTGGCCAGTTGGACACGATGCAAATGATGTCGCCATCCTTCAAAAACTTCTCGGCGGCAGGCACTTTCGCTTTGGGCACATACCAGATTCCTCGCTCGGTCAGCTTTTGCTCAATTCCGGCCATTACGGGGATCAGCGAGGGGTTGGCCCGGAATTGGGGGATCTTCTTTCCCATCGGCGCCATGTCTTCGACGTCGCGGTGGATTTGCCTCGCTCCGGGCAGTGAAGGGGTTACGTCCTTCACCAAGCCACGCCGCTGGTTGTCGTAAAGCCAATCTTCCAACTGATGCAGGCGGGACGTGAAAATCCCCGTGCAGCGACCTCCGCGATAGCGATCCATCTCGACGACTTTGAGCAGATCGCCGGGGGTCGGGTTTGGCGTCATCTTCAAGACTCTGGCCGTTCCCAGCGAGGTCTCGAAGAAGGTCCAACAATCCATGCCCAGCATATTTACGCAGGGGGTCTCCACGCGGTCGCTCAGTTCGAGGGTGAAGTTTTTATAAGGTGTGCCCACCAGTGCCAGGCCGACCTTTACCGTGCGCTCGCCGATCGGCAGTTCGCTCCATTTTCCCTCGATCCCTTTATTCACGAGCGACTCAAATTTGCTTTTGCCGACAAAAACGACGCTATCCGGCAGGGTGCCCGCCTGCGCGGTCACGACCATGGCCAATCCGAGGAGAACAGAAGGTATCCGCATGTCCCTTATTGATAACGCCAAATGGCCAAAGCGCAACCCGCCATCCCGAGGGGGTTCACTTCCTGCTCGATCTTCCCGCCTGCGGCGCTTAGCTTTCTTCCATGGAGCCTTCCCAAATCCAACCCGCGCCTCCGAGCCCGGTTACGATCAGCGATCGACAGTGGGCCATCGGGCTGCATCTCAGCGGCCTACTCGGCTTCGCCACTCCCTACGTATTTAATATCATCGGGCCTCTCGTCATTTGGCTCATCAAGAAGCCGGATAGTGCCTATCTCGACATGGTCGGGAAAAGGGTGCTCAATTTCCAGATCTCGTACTCGCTCTATAGTTTCATCGCGGCTTCCCTCGGAACCGCACTTTGGTGGACGGTGGTTTTCGGGATCATCGGAGCAATCCTTTGGTTTGCCATCGCGGTCATGTGGCTGGCCTTCACCATTCTCGGTGCCATCAAGGAAAGCAACGGCGAGGCTTATGTCCCGCCCCTGGTCATTAAATTCTTTGCCTAACCCACCTGTGATTCGTCTGTGAAAATCCTCATCGTCGAGGACGATCCCGGCATTGCCGAGGTCTTGAACTACGCTCTCTCCGCTGCCGGCCACGAGGTGATGCATGTCTCCGAGGGCCGCGATGCCATTGCCCGTTCGGCCGAAGCCGATTGCGTGGTGCTCGACGTGGGTCTGCCCGATATCGATGGCTTTGAGGTCTGCCGCGCCATCCGCAAGAAGTCCGATAAGCCGATTCTCTTTCTCACCTCCCGTTCCGACGAGATCGACCGCGTGGTTGGCCTGGAAATCGGGGGAGACGACTATCTCACCAAGCCCTTCAGCACCCGGGAACTGCTCGCCCGGATCAAGGCCATCATGCGCCGCCTGCAGCCTTCCAACTCCGGTGGCTCCGGGCCGGTCGGCGATATCGTGGTCGATGCGGAGAAGCGCTTGGTCTTTTGCCACGGCAAACCGGTGGAACTCTCTCGCTTGGAATTCGACCTCCTTTCCGTGCTCCTCGCCCAGCGCGGCCGCGTCTTCACCCGCGACCAGATTCTCAATCACGCCTGGCCCGATGGTGGCTGTGTCACCGATCGCACGGTCGACGCCCATGTGAAGTCGCTCCGCAAGAAGCTCGGCGACGCCGACCTCGTGGAAACCGTGCGCGGCGTGGGCTATCGTCTGCGCGACGGCGGCGCATGAAAAAGAAGACCCCGGCGTGGCGTCTGGTCTACGCCATCCAGCGGCTCATCAGCCTGCTGGCTCCGCCGCTCCATAGCCTGCATTGGAAGATCTTCGCCCTGCTCATCATCGGCCTCTTCCTCCCGGCAGTCTATTTCCTCTGGCAAGTGCGCATTACCATTGAGAAGAGCCATCTGCGCTCCACCGAACAGGGCATGATCGATACGGCTCTGGTCCTCGCCGACATCCTCCCTGACAAGGGTTCCCTCAATAGCCTGCCCGTGATGCATGAGGTGAAGCGGCGCATCTTCAAGGACCTCTCGCCCGATCTGCGAGTCGTGATCTACGATACCGATGCCAAGGTGCTGGCCGATTCGGATGGCATCCTCGCCCCTGGCACCTCCGCCGCCCAGATGAAGGATGTGCAGGTGGCACTGAAAGGGCGCTACGGCTACCGCTGGGAGCGCGGTGCTCGCTGGGGCCGCAACACCACGCAGTACTCGGTCGATCCCCATCGCGAAGTCACCACGCTCTACAGCACGCTGCCCATCATGCGCAATGGCCAGGTCTTCGGAGCGATCGGCATCATCAAGTCCGCTTCCGACGTGCGCGTTTCCATCTGGCGTTCGCTCATGGATCTCGTCCCCGCTCTTCTGCTGGCGGGTATTCTCGTTACCGGCATCTCCTATCTCCTTTCTCACTATCTTACTCGGGTGATCACCGACCTCGCCACCCGGGCCAAGCGCATTGCCGATGGCGAGTCCGGCGTGCGCCTGGAAACCTGGACCAAAAGCGAACTCGGCGATCTGGCTCGCGCCGTCGAAGCCATGCGCACCAAGCTGGAAGGCAAGGCCTATGTCGAGGAAATGGCCTCCACCCTCTCGCACGAGCTCAAGACTCCCCTCACCTCGATTCGCGGCGCCACGGAGATCATCGAAGACACCGATTCGCCCGAAGTCCGCACCAAATTCCTCGGCAACATCCGCGCCGAAACCGACCGCCTCACCGGCATCGTCAACAACCTCCTCGCCCTTTCCCGCATCGAAACCAGACCCATCGAGGAGAACGCCTCGTGCCAGCTTTCCGAAGTCGCCAGTGAAGCCGCTGCGCCCTACCGCCAGCGTGCGGAAACGCAGGGCCTCGTCTTTGAAACGAAGATCACAGCCAGCACGACCTCCCTGCCTATTGCCGCCGACCAGCTCCGACGGGTTCTCGATATCCTCCTCGACAACGCCTTTGCCTTCACCCCGGCGGGCAAGCGCGTCACGCTGGAAACCTCCTCCTCCACTGCCTTCGTCCATGATGAAGGCTCCGGCATCGAACCCGATCTCCAGGCTCGTGTTTTCGAGCGCTTCTTCACCACCGTCAATCCGCTCACGGGTCGCCGTGGCACGGGCCTGGGCCTGGCCATTGCGCACTCTCTGGTCACTCGCGCGCACGGCACCATCACCCTCCAGAGCACGCCCGGACAGGGCACTGAAGTGCTGGTGACTTTCCCCGAAGCTTTCTAGGTCGCGATCGGGCAGCGTTTGTCTCGTCCGAGATTTCACGTCCTCTTCATCATTCTTTCACAAAGGCATGCGACTTTTTCCCGCATGAACCGCCGGCAATTTCTCACTCTCGCCTCGCAAGCCACGCTAGGCACCATCGCGGGAGCTGGCATGTTTACCTCCATGCAGGCGGGCGTGACCTGCCTGGTGAATCGCCAAACCCTCGCGCTCTGCGGACTCGCTCCGGCGTTTGAGGGCTTCCGGGTCGCACTACTTTCGGACCTCCACTACAGCCCGTGGATCAGGGCCGCCTATCTGAAATATGTGGTGCAGATGACCAATGCGCTGCAGCCCGACCTCATCGTGCTCGTCGGTGACTTTGTCGATCACGATGGGCGCAAATGGGCCCCCGGCTGCATGCGGGAGTTGGCCGCGCTCGATGCGCCATACGGAGTTTTCGGCGTACTGGGGAACCATGATCACCACAACCATGGCGAATCCTACGTTCGCGAAGCCATGCGCCTCGCAGGCATCCGCGATCTCACCAACGACGCCGTCACCCTGCGCCGGGACGGCGACGCCTTTCATCTCGGCGGGGTCGGAGATTTCTGGCGGGACAAGCAAAAGCTGCCTGCCGCCATTGGCACCTCGCTCACGCCGCGCTCCGTTGTCCTGCTCTCGCACAATCCCGACTACGCCGAACGCATCCACGACGACCGCATCGGCCTCGTTCTCAGTGGGCACACTCACGGCGGCCAATGTGTTTTTCCCTTCGTCGGTGCGCCCCTGAACTCCTCCCACTATGGCAACAAGTACCTTGCTGGTCTCTGCCAGGCGCCCTCCACCCAGGTCTTCGTCACCCGCGGGGTCGGCTCCTCCTTCCCTCCCATTCGCTTCGGCGCCCCGGCCGAGGTGGCCCTGCTGACGCTCCGGCGTTCCATATCCGCCGCCTAACAAGCTTGCGCTCCTCCAAACCCGTGCTATCTTTCCCCCTGTAAGAAATGGGGGCGTATTGGCTTCGACGTGAAGTTTGATGCCTGGCCTGCATGCCGAGGATGATTCGTTGGCCTCGTAAAAAATCGGATCAAAAAAATAAATGCAGATTACGAAAATCTCGCTCTCGCGGCCTAACGTGCCGTGACGTGTTCAAACTGACGCCTGCTAGGATTGAATACGACGCAGCAGGCTAATTCTCTGGCGGTGCAACCGCGCCGGGGGGTGAATCGATTTCGTGGATGCTCAGGAGGGTGTGGCGTGGCAGTGCGCAGCAATTCCTCCGAATTTAAATGCTGCCTATGCATGTAGATGGTTTTGCTGACCGCTTCAGGGACAGGGGTTCGACTCCCCTCGCCTCCACTTTTTACGACTTAGGGCCGATGAACCGCACTCAAATGCCTTCTCCGTCGATGCCTTGGATTTCTGCGTCCGACACCGGCTTTCGCGCCGCCAAATCGGCCAGAGTAGATTGATCCATCAAATTGGCGACGAGATTGCGTGCCTCCAGCATGACCCGTCGAAACCGACAAGTGGCTTCCTGAGTACACGGTTTGTATTCACTGACCGATACACAGGCGATCGGAGCAAGGTAGCCGTCGAAGTGCCGGACGATTTCGCCAATGGTGATCTGCCGGGGCTTCTTGGCCAGGATGTATCCTCCCTTTTTGCCGGTGGTGCTAGAAACCCACCCCTTTTCCTTCAAATCGAGCATGATGTGCTCCAGGAACCGCTTCGGAATGTCATTCTGGCGCGCCAAGTCCATGATTGAGATCGGTTTACCCCCGTAATGCTCAACCAGCGTGAAGATCGCCCGTAAGGCATAATCGGTTCTCATTGCCAATTGCATTAAATAGCGATACAATAGATCGTTATTTAGTAAATAGCTTCTTCCATCTCATCTCAGCAAATTTCCAACCTGATGTCTTCAATGCGATTGCGAACCATCCAGCTTTCACTCGGCGCCGCGGCCCTTTTTGGAGGGCGCACCTGCCTTGCCACGGATTGGTCACCCACGCCGGTGGATCCAGGGCGTTACGAGCAAATCTGGAAATCCTCCCCCTTTGTGGCAGCGACCGCAGTGACGCCCCAAGCCGAGTCTCTGGCCCAGCGCTATGCCATCACCGGATTTGCCAGATTGGGCGAGCGCGAGGTTGTCTTCATCTTTGATCGCAAGGCTTTGTCCCGTTTTACTCTTTCCAAGGATTTGCCCCAGAACGGAGTGGAACTCATCTCGGTAAAGGAAGGCGACTCGCTCAAAGCCCTGAACGCCAAAATCCGCGTGGGCTCCGAGGTTGCCGTGATCGCCTACGATGCAACCGCCCCCCAGGTCGCCGCAAAAAACGCCCCGGCAAATAGCCAGGCAGTCTCCTCCCCTGCTTCCTCATCCACGGTAGTGACCACCGATGCGGCGGCGCCCAAGACTTTGGTGCGAACCCTTTCGCGGGGGGCCATCAATCTTCGCCAGCGTAATTTGACTACTCCATGATCACCGGCATCCTCACCACGGTATCAGGCTAAGGATGTACTAGTTCGTGGCGTGACCCAGTGTCACATCCCACGCGACCCGCTGCGCCTCTCCATAGGCACCCCAGCCCCATTTGGCCCGGAAGAGATCCTGATCGCGAGTAAAGGCTACTGGTCTTCCCCCCGAACTTGAAGAGTCCGTGGCCGTAGAATTTGGATCTGGCGTCACGATCACATTCAAATCTTCGCTCGTACTTCCGTCCGCCGCCGCTGGAGCATCCGCCACGGCCACCTTCTGGCCTCTATCGGTAAAGGAATTGCCAGAACCATCAGGTGTAACCGGCCCCGTGATCGTCCGAGCCGGCCCGGTCGGTGCAATAGCCTCCAAAGCCACTGGGTTCACCGACGCTCCGCCGCCAGATACAGCTTGGCCCGAAGAAGAAATTGCGGCATTTCCATAGGAAGCAGGAATACTCGCACCGCTTGATACAGAAGAACCGATATCATTGGAATAAGACGCCGGCAGTTGCGCTTGTGCCGTAGAAGATCCGTTTGAAGGCCGGGAGCTAACCGCAGGGGAGCTACTGCGTGTGGCCGGTGAGGACGATTGAGCGTATTGCCAGCTACCCGCAGCAGAGGAATTGCTCGGGGCAGAAGGAGAAGCAGGGCTCTTGATTGACGCTGGCGTCTGCCTTACAGGCTCGGCCTGGGCCGGTCGGTTCTGGGAAACTGAACGAACTGGGTTAAAATCGGCAGGGCGTTCATTCACTGCATGCTCCTGAGAAACTGTCGCAGTTCCGGAAGATGGAAAGCGAGACAGCACCATCCCGCCGATAATGCCAGCCAGCAGCAGATTTGCAGAGAGTGATAGGTATAGGAGGCGCTGGGAGATCATATTAGTATCCAGTCATCGAAAAACCAGTGCAGGTATTGCACCTGCACTGGTCTCCGATCAGCAAATTTTGCTTTAGACTAAAAGAGCGGCGAAACGAGGCCGCCGTCGGTGTAACGCTCAACGGCGAAGGGATGAGCCGGATCGTTGACGCGAAGACCGCCGTTCGCTGTTGCGTCGACATTCAGGATTTGATCGCGGAGCGTATCGTGGAAGGCATCAACAATGCCAGTCAAGCCGGCAGATGGCTTGAGAATGCGGTTGTAGACCCAGAAAGTATACTTGCCCTGGCGCACCGCTTCGTCGGAGTAAGACACTCCGTTGAATTGCAGCTGCACCGAAGTTGCGAAACCCGCCTGATTGATACGGGTATTGTAATCACCGACCGTGAGGTATCCGATATAATATCCCGCCGTCGCACTGGGATATGGAGCAAAGTTGGGATTGGCCGCACCGGTATCTTTGCCGGTGTAGACGTTACTTCCGACGTTCGCGATCGTCAAAATTGGCGCAAGGTTACCGCCGGTGTCGTAGCCACCATTGCCACGCGCACCACTGTTGATGCCGCTGATGGTTTCAATGGGCCAGAGCCTCTGTGAAGTCGCAGTTCCGCCGTATTTGATGTTATTGGCATCAGTAAGCTGCCCAGTAATGGTCGGTTGCCAGACCTTAACTGTGGAAGCTGTGCCCAACCCGATCTCGCCGTAGGTCTCATAGCGCTGACCGGCATCCGTGTTGCGGCCAATGGCGAAGACAATTTTGTTTTGATCGGTGGCAGTACCGGAAAACAGCGAGACAGGGAGAGCACCTGCCGTGTAAAGAAACTGCGCCAACGCGCTGGTGATATTGGTTGCCGGAAAGCCAGGGCTAGCCACAAAGACCATGGGAGAGACGCCCACGGTTTCCGCGGTCAGCTGATCATAGCTTCCGCCAGTGAAAGGCGTGGTCTCCTGGAAGTTGGTCGAGAAACCAAAATCCGCGAAGTTGAGCGTATAATCCGTATTCAGCACGGCGGTGGCATCGTAGGGGCTCTTGATCACGCCCGAACCAGTGCCAGTCGAAACCACGAAACGCGCCTGCTGCGGCGTGGCGAGAGCGCCGACCGCACCCGCTGCCCCAATGAAGGAAACGCGAACGATGACGTTGGTCCCACTATAGAAGCCGTTGAAGGCTCCGTAGTTCGAGTTGGTCGCGTTTGACAGACCGGTCACCGTGGCACCCACCTTGGAAGCCGAGCCCTTATCGCCCTGGAAGGTCCAATTGCCAAAAGCTCCAGTGCCGCTGCCGAAGATATTCGTGAGCGCCTGTTGGGTGGCTGAACGGTCTCCATTCGAGCCCACAATGTAGATGTTGGTTGCAGCAGGTGCCAGGTTGGCGGAGGCCGCCGCAACGGCCGCTAATGCTAAGGTCTTAAGAATTTTCATTTGAAATGGAATTTTAGATTTAAAGGAGAGATTGATTTAGGCGTGAAAGCTGACTCGGCGGCGGCGAAGGAAAACCACGAAGACTAGCCCGGAAATAGCGAGAAGCGCATAGGTGGAAGGCTCAGGAATGGTCGCGGTGAAGGTCACCACGCCATTGTCGTCGATCGTAAACTTCCCAAGATCGCTCGAAGGGAATGCGCCTGCACCCACCGCACCCACTTTAATGAGGTCAAGCGCGGTGCTATCAATGCCCGAAGCATTATTGCCTTCAATGCTGCTCCACTGACTAACGCTTCCGAAGTCGGTAGCACCGGTCGTAACGGAGGAATAGTATGAACCTGTGGTGGTGAAGGATTGGAATCCGGCATTTGATGTATTGGTCGACGCCGTGGTCTGTCCGCTATTGGCAAAGGAAACAGTCACCCCAGAGACGTTGGTATCGGTAGAAGTCCGATTCGCAATGGTCAGCGCATTCCAAGGGGTTGCCGGGGTATTGAGATTAGTCCGGGCCCTTGAAGCATAGAGCGTGACGTTTGCATTCTCGTCCTGACCAAAGAGACCCCACGACAGAGTCGAGAGATCGTACCAACTCGCGCCATAGGTATCGACCAGATCCTGTCCGAAGGTCGAGATGCTGCCGAAGGACAAGGTCGAGCCAGGCGCGGCATTGGCAAACTGGGTCACCGATCCAAGATTGATCAAAAAACTCGGAGACGTTGCATTGGCCACACGGAAGGCAAGAATGATGTCTCCCTGGTTATACACCAGTGCCCCTCGAGAGAGAGGCGTTCCCAGCACGATGCCCGCCAGAGCGAGTGTGGCTGCCTTTAATGTTATCGGTATTTTCATGAGTGATTTATTGGGCTTTGTTTTTTGGGATCGGCATCAATCAGGGGTTCTAGTCGTTATTTAATAACGACTTATCGTGTCGTATTTGAATGGTTTCCACGAATCCCCTCAGAATGTCAACTGATTTTGTCGTTATTACGTTGGTAAAAACACGAGCTCATGCGTACTTCCAACCAACTCGATTTGATCGAATAGATCGTTATTTTGGTAATTTCAGGAGCGCATCCAGGTTGCTGCGGGCGTCCTGATGGCTGGGCTGAAGCAGGAGAGCTTCCCGGTATTCTTGAATAGCGTTATTCAGGTCGCCAGAGAGGTAGAGTGCGCCCGCCAGATCGTTGTGTGCATCAGCGGCGTCGGGACGCTCTCGAATCGCCTCACGAAATTGCACGACAGCTTCAGGAAAACGCCCCTGCCGGTAGAGGATCGAACCGAGATTGATGTAGGACTGATAGTCGTGCGGGTCGAGACGCAAAGCCTCGCGATAGGAATCGACCGCGTCGCCGGGATGGCCTGCCTTTTCCTGGGCCAACGCAAGGGCGGCGAATACCTCGGCCGAGTCGGGCCGAAGTTTCATCGCCTGCTGGTAGCAGGCCAGGGACTCGGAAGATCGCCCATCAGCATCGAGGATCGCACCCAAGTTGAGATAACCTTCGACATAGTCGGGCTCAAGTTTGACGGCCTGGCGGGCGAGGGAAAGCGCTTGGGGCAATTCGTGCCGCCTGAAGGAAAGCAACGCCAGATTCGTGCTCGCGGTCCAGGAAAGCGGATCCTTTTGCAAGACGTCTGTCCAGAGCGTCTCCTCGCTTTTTAGCACCGAGACCCGCTGCCAGGTCAGCGAGCTCAATAGGAGAACAACTAGAACGGGGGCATACCATTTGGTCGAAATACGCGTGAAAGCGGCCACCACGAGAGCAATCACGCCTATCTCAGGCACATAGAGCCACTGATCAGCGACGGGCGAGAGGCGGAAGTAGTACATGCGAAAAAATCCGATGACCGGCAAAAGGGAGATGATAAAATAGCCCGAGCCAAAGAGCACAGGCCTCCCCCACCCTCGACGGCGAACGAAGGCGAAGCCAAGCACAATGACAAGAAGAACCAAAGAGAGTATGCCCTTGAAGGAGACAGCTTCGCCGCGCCGGTGGGGGTAGAGCATGCTGAGATCCACCGGGAAGAGCAACGCGCGGAGATAAAACCAAACGGCCCAGGCTGCGTTAGTGATACGCGCAAGCCAGCCTCCCATCGGCACGAGAGCGCCATCGATCGCGCGATGATTTTGAAACCAGATGGTGAGCAAACCCATTGCTAGGGAGAGCGCAAAAAAAGGAATCAGCCGCACGGCATCTCGCCAAGTAAGTCCTCTCCTCTGCCACCAGAAAATGAGCACCAGCACAAAGGGCAGCATGATCACGGATGTCTTGGCCAGAAGAGCCAGGAGAAACAGCCCGATCGCGAGCCCATAGGCTAGGTTCTTTTCAGACGCCAGGAAGCGGAGATACCACAGGATGGCCCCCAGATAGAAAACCATGGAGAGTGTATTCTTTCGCTCTGCGATCCAGGCCACGGTAGCCACATTCACGGGATGCACGGCGAAAATGAGAGCTGCCACCCAGGCTCCCGGAATGCACAAGCGCAGCAGCACTCTCCAAACCAAAATCGCATTCGCAGCGTGCAGGAGGATATTAACCGCGTGATAGCCCATTGGTCTAAGGCCCCATAGCCGCCACTCGATCCAAAAGGAACTAAACGTGAGAGGGAAGTAATCGAGGCTCTCTCCGCTGAACCAGATTCGCCAAAGGCCATTGGGCTCTGGAATCAAAGGATTCTGAGTGAGGATCGAGCCGTCGTCCCAGACGAAACCATTGGACAAGGCGGGAAGATAAATTCCGATGGTGACGAAGAGCAGGACCAGCCAAGGCAGGGCGCGGCGACCCAGGTCCAATTCTGAACTCTCGCGGGGGCGCGACACTTTAGTTAGCCGCGGAGGAATCGTCGCCTCCGTAACCGAGCACCTCCACCGTGATCACCGAGGGGGCCTCCTCATCGGGGTTTTGATTGCGCGACTGCCGAGCCACGTCGTTTGCCGCATTGGAGGCAGCTCCGGCCGTATTGGAGGCGGCGGTGAGACCCTGAATATTGGGCGCAGCCGGAGGGGCGACCGTCGGCACGCCCGTCGTGCCCTGGCCCGCGCTGATGTTGTCGGCGTTGAGCACAGTCGTCGCCGCGATATTGACTTTACCGGTCGCACGAATGCCGGCATCGCCTGCATCAACGGTACCGAGCGGCGCGATGAGATCGACATCGCCCGGCGGCACTCCCGCCACCGTGGCAAGAACACCGATGCCACCGCCCGTCGCGAGACCAGCCAGATCCGTTTCGACATTGGCGCTCTGCGGATCGATCAACACGCGAGTCGGTGCGGCTGATTTCACGGTCTTGGCAGAAGAGCCCGCCGCGATGTCGCCCTCAGACGACCAGATGATTTCGCTGCCACCGCGCAGGGTGAAGATACGACCGGACCCAATCTCGACGTCGCTCTTGGCAAAGATGGAAATATTGCCGCCGCTTTCCGTGATGATGCCAGGAGGGGCCAGACGTGTTCCATCCGCTGCCGTAGCTAGAGTCACCTTGCCACCGGGAGCGAGAATGCTGATATCGCCGCCGTTCTTCGTGCGGATGTCACGAGACCTCGCGAGGATGTCGCCCTTGTACGATCCCTTACCGAAGAGCGCGGCAATCGCGGCATCTCCCGCTTCGTAGTCGGTCGCGGTTCCAAGAGAATGGGCCCGCCCGGCGTCGCGCAGAGCGAGGAAGAATATCCGCAACGCGAGAGCGTCACTCTCTTCCGGAGTCAGAGAATCGAGAGACGTGCCTGCACCCAACTCGGCCAGATAGCTATTGCCAGCGGCCCCGTAGAGCGAAGAGAAGGCCTCGAAATCCAGCGAGCTATCTTCCAAGCCAAAGGAAGGCCCGATGCCGGCCGCGACAATGAGATTGGCCCCGGTGGAGGACAAGGACGAGTTGCGGGCGTTCCCCACGCTGACAATGCCTGAACCCGTGCCGTTGGCATTGTTTGGGCCGGTGCCCAAGTCGAGATTCCGACCGGCCAGCACCTCAAGAGTACCTGGACCGGATATCTGAATATCTCCCGCCAGATTTCCATTGTTAACATTGGTGGTATTTCCCAGCGCGGTGGCCTGAACGCGCAAAGGCGAGTTCGCATTGTACGCCACGATGTCCCGCCCGCTTGCCACGATGCTGACATCGCTTTCCTTCACGTTCTGAATATAGAGCGCGATATCCGAGATATCCTTGCCGGCAAAGATTTGGGCGATTTTCGGAGAGAAAAGCGTGAGGCCCGAGATATTCCCACCCGAGGCGTAGAGCCGCACTGGATCAAGATCGGCAAGGTGCAGCAGACTGGAATCGTGCAGGGCCTGCTTGGTTTGCGAGACCACTCCAACCGTCGCTCCAGACTCGGCGAAAAGCCTATCATAGGCCAGAAGGAAGGTGAGGCTGGTCTGGCTCGCCTGCGACACGGTGGTAGCGAGTCCCTGGTAACCCAAAGGATTAGCTGTGCTCGGAATGGCCGCAGGGTTGGCATCCGAGACATTGATGCGCGAGGCGGCCCAGGAAACGGTCTTAACGCCATTGGGAGTCACCACGCCGGTAGGCTGGAGGCCATTGATCGCGCCCGCCGCGAGGAGATCAGCCGTGCCATTGGCTGCTGGCGACAAGGTGATATTCCCAACGAGATTGATGTCGCCACTGAACGCGGTGGCCCGCAGCGTGGGCGCCATAAGTGAGAAGAACGAACCAAATGGCGCCACGCTCGACTCATCCAGGCGCAACCACGGCTGATTGATCGAGGCATTGCCCACCGTGTTGAAGCCAGCCAGCATCTTGCTGTACCAGGCTTGGAGAATCGGCGTAAGTACCGGATTGGCGGCGCCGTTGGGCAGCGTGGTGGCCTCGCGCAAGGTGACCAATCCGCCCAGCGAGGAAACATTCACGTAGCTATCCGCGGCGTAAGTGGAGAAATAGGTTTTATAGCGGAAGCCGTTATTGATGCTGCCGGGCAGGAGGAAGGGATTAACCACCGGCCCGAGGAGCACGTTGCCCTGGGCGCTGACGTCAAACCCGCCCTTGCCGAGAAAGAGCGTGGTCGGAAGCCAGGTGGTGGAGTCGAGCGCATTCGCCACCGAGACATTCGTGAGTGAAGGAGAGCGGGTGTAGTTTGTCACAATGTCCTTACCCGCCGAAAGCGTACCCTGCCCGCGCTCCACATAGTAGACACCGGCATCGATGTTATTGCCTGCACGTACGAGAAGATCGCCGCCCCCCAATTCTACCAGAGTCGAGGCATCCTTGGTCATGCGAGCATTGGTCGGAACCACCGCATCGACATTGCTGATGTTTTTGCCCGCCACCATGGTGACATCACCGCCACCGAGCGCACCTACTCCCTGGAAGAAATTGCTGAAGTCAATCCACCAGGTCGTGGAGGTCACATCGCCACCGTAGGCCGCCGTGCCAAACTCTCCGGTCGTGGCATCCACGTAACCTCGCCGATAGAGCCAGTTGGTGGGCATTTCGCGTTGCGAGTCGGCGATGAGCTGACCCGAGGAATTCCTCGTCAAGTGCTCGATATTTTCCTGGGCAAAGATGCTCACGTTTCCACCCGCCATGGAGTATTGCGCGGGGTACGGCACCACTTGCTGATTGGCTCCCAGCACGCCGGTCGCACTGGTGGGGTCGATCACCGGCACATCAAAGCTGCCGCCGATCGTGGCATCGGCCACCTGGGTGCCCGCCGTGTAAATCGTGGCAAAGGCATTCAAGAGTTGGACGCTACGTCCAGTGTGAATGGCGATATCCCCGCTGCCCGTACGGATCACCTGGAAGCGATTAGTCAGCGCCTGGCTCGTGGAGGCGTTGGCCCCGCTGGTGGCAGAAACATTCGAGCCATTGTTCTTGCCGAGTTGTAGCGAACCCGCGCTGGAGCCGAGCAGGCTGGCGGAGAGAACCTGCCCGAAATCCGCCGCCCCTAAGTCGGCTCCAGCCACCAGGCGATAGGAGTAGGATTGAGCATTAACTGGCAGCAGCGCATTCTGTGTGAGCAGGCCTGCCGTGTAGGCACTGGAGGTAAAACCATCGCTCAGCGCATTGTAAAAGACCAGATTCCCCGCCGCGCGGAGAGTGAGCACGCCGGGCGCCGCCTGCGGTCCGAAGCGATAAGTGGAGAGATCCCAATCCGACGTATTAGTCGAGGTGGTGGTGCCAAGGGTAAGATTGCCGCTAGCCGAGGCGATGCCGACCGCGCCCCCCGTGGTGAAGCTGCCAGCCAGCAAGGTAACCGATGGCGTGCCGGTGCCAGCCCCGGTATTCGCATAGGCGAGACTCCCGGCGGAGTTGAGCGTCACGGTACTACCCGCGGCAATTGCCGTCGCGGTATTCGCCGCCAGCGCGATCACCGCACCCGATGCAGTGGTGATCGTACCAGCCACCGTCGATGTGATGCGGCGCGTGCCGGGGGTACCCACGGTGAAGACCACTGAGGTGCCCGCCGTGAGGTTGATCTTGCTGGTGCCAGGCGTGTTGAGCGTAACCGAAGCGCCCGGCGTATTAACTGTACCAACGGTGTTCGACGCCGCAGTGGTAAAGCTGGTGCCGGGAGTAAGCTGAAGCGCGATCGGGCCACCCGTTCCACCAGCCGCAAAGGAGACCGTGCCCGCCGCCGCCAAAGTCACGGAGCTACCCGCCGCCAGAGTTGTCGGCGTATTGGCCGCCAAACTCGTCACCACGCCTGAGGCCGAGGTGATGATGGCCGCAACCGACGAGGTGATCTGGTTGTTGCCCTGGGTGCCCTGAGGGAAGACGATGGTGCCTCCCGTCGCGGGTACGACGATGGAGCTTGCGCCACTCGTGTTGAGAGAGAGCGAAACCGGTGATGCAGATGAAGCGCGATTGATGATCTCCGCTCCGGGCGAGACAACGGCGAGATTTTTCAGCGAAGCATTGGCCCCGGTGAAGAGGCGATCCTTGATGGTATCGCTCTGCGCTCCAAAGATATTTCCGTTGGCCAGCACGCTTCCCTGCACGTTGACCGAGGCGTCGTTGATCAAACCGCCTGAAGCCTGAGTAGTCGAACCCGCCCCGCTGATCACGCCGCCCACGGGCGTGAGATCAAAGAGTTGATAGCCCTCTACGACAATGCTGGAAGCATCAACGATCGTGCCGTTGATCGGATTAACCAACAGGTCCGTCATCGCAGCATTCTGCGGGGCGCGGATGTGGAGCTTGCCGCTGAATTGTCCATTGAAAGCGCTGGTGCCCGGCGTGTTGGCATCGCCCGCGATCTTTGAGGCCACCGAGAGATCGATGCTCGAGCCCGCCTGGATATCCACGGAGCCCGTGCCCTTCACCCCATTGCGTTCCGCGCCCGCTTCGATGGAGACTTCACCGCCCTTGCCCGCATCGCTGAAATCCTGCGCTGCCACGGTGAGGAGGGAGCCTGCCAGCAAGCTCACGCTGCCATTGGCGGAGAGGTTGATGGTGCCACCAGTGGCACCCGAGGCGTCGATCGTTCCGAGTACGCTGATCGATCCTTGGTCGGCTGAGAGATTGAAGATATGCGATTTCGCCAGCCCATCCACCAGCACATTGCCCGTACGAACCCGCATGGAACGGGACTCGGTAAAGCCCCCCACATTCAGCACCGTATTGAGACCGGCAAAGTCCGACAGACTGCCCACATCGAGACCGAACGTGCCGTTACTACCACCCACTCCGCCGTGACCCAGCAAAGTGCCCGCCATGGAGAAATTCCCGGTCGGAGCGCCCACCACGAGACTGCCCGCATTACCCGCCCCGAGCTGGGCGGAGACATTAAGCACACTGCCAGCCAACACATTGACCGATCCCTGGTCGGCGGTAAGCGTAATCTTCCCGCCATCGGTGTACTTGATGAGATCGTAGAAAGTTTGTGAGGTGCCGGCCACATCCAGACGACTGCCCACTGTAACGTCGCCGCCCGTCGCATGCAGGGTGAGTTGACCACTCGGCAGGATGATGTCGCTCGTGGTAGCCACGCTGAGGCCCTGCAAGGTAAGACTCGCGCCCAGCCCGCCAGTCACCGCTGTCGCAGAACCATTGCCCTGCACGAGAAGGGCTCCACCGGCCTTGAGCGTCTGCGAAGCCTGAGCGGCGGCAGTGAGGAAGGGCGATGAAATCGTCAACGCACCCTGGGTGGCCAAGCCCCCTGCGCCGCTCAGGAACAGCCCATTCGAGGCATTGAGGTTAAGATTGGCAAACTGATCCACATTCAATTGTCCGGCACCGAGTTTGATCGTACCGGCATTGAATTCGAGCGTCCCAGCCAAACCGCCAATGGCACCTACCGATGACTGACCGGCGCTATTGTCGAGGCTGATGCTTTGCGCATTGAACTGCACCAGACCACCACCGTTATTAAACCCGCGAATCTCCGCCGCGTGCAGGGCGAGGCTGCCCGCTGAGGTAAATTGGCCCGTACCGTAAATGTCGATGGAAGAGTAACTGAGTAGCGAGAGAATTTGCGCCGCCTGGAGATCGTGCAAGGCATTGCCTGCCAAAACGAGGCCTACCGTGGGCTGTAGAGTACCGGGATTGTCCAGCGCAAGGCTGATCTGTCCACTGTTCAAATAGATTGCCGCCGCGTTGAGATTCGCCGTTGGGTCGAGGCTGGTGGCATAGGTGGAATCCAAGGTGAGACTGCCGCCAGAGATGCTCGCCCCGGCGCCAATCACCATGCTAGGCACGGTGGAAACGCTCACGCCCGAGCGCTGGATGCTGCCTGTCGCATCGCTGCTCACCCGCAGCAGCACGCCATCGCCACTGCCCGCCACGGTAGAATCACCAATCTGAAGATTCTCCGCACCGCCCAGCAGAGATCCCGCCCCTGTCACCACGGCTCCGGGAGCGAGGGTCAGGTTTTGCTTCGCGACGAGAATCAAATCGGGGGCGACCAAGGGCGAGCCGGCATTATCGACCGTGATCTTGCCGGTGCGCACCGCCACCGTGGTTCCATTGCTGCCAATCGTGCGAATACCGCCAATAAGCAGGCTCTCCGCACCGAAGCTGCTCAAGCGCGAGGCGTCGAGAGTCAGCACCCCGGACCCGCCGCTCGATCCCGCGCCGCCAATGAAAATATCCGAAGTACTCGCGATATCGACAAGGCCGCCGCGGCCGCCAATCGCGCCCTGAGCCTGCACAATACCCTGCAGCACCATGGATTGCGTGGCTTGCAAAATCAGGTGTCCCGCATCCACCGGCAAGCGAGGCACATTAAGATCGAGCGCCAGCGCGCCCTCGCGCAGGAAGGAATTGGCGGTGAGCCCGATATAGGTAGCCCTCTCCGCTACCACCGCGGCCGGTGCCACTTCAAAATTCGTGGCCAGCGCCGGAACCTTGCGGGAACCGTTGAGATCGTTGAAGCGATAGCCGGAGACGATGCTCGAGCCGTCTTCCATCGCGAGCGAGCCATTGGCCGCGCCAGCCTTCGGGGTTACGAGGACCGCGCCGGGCAGCACTGCATATTGCGCTGGCAGCAGAGTGTAGAATCCCGCCGCCAGACCACTGCTGGCCCCGAGATAGACCCGATCCCCTACGGATAGCCCACTGCCCGACCCTCCGAAAGGCGCGTAATCCGCGGAGTAGCCTGGCACCACGGCAAAAGCCTGGGGCACCTGTGTCCAGTATTCATTAATCGAAGGCGTCTTGCCGGTGCTGCCCTGCCGGGCCGACCAGGTCGCTCCCTTGTAGCTGACCAGCGTGCCAGCCGAATAGGTAACCGAGGCATCCCACGAGGCCGAGGGTGTTCCCAGAATATCCACCGTGCCACCATTGCCCGTCTGGAATCGTGTCGCGAACAAATCTCCCCCGCCACGAAGATCAATGACTGACCCGGTATCCGCCGAAATGTTCACCCCGGCGATGGAGATATTTTTGCCGACAATGCCCGAACCGGTGATATCCACGCCATAAGGATCAATCCAGGCCGAGCCGTCCGCACTGGCGGTGCCGTAGGGAACCAAAATGCCCAGCCCGGTGGCCGGATCGACGCCCGAGACGGATGTGATGCTGCCTTGCGCCAACGTGACCTGCTGAGTCACCGGGAATGGCAGCGTGCTGCCCAGGAGATCGGTCGGGGCGGATCCTGTGCCATCCCAGCCGATGTTGATCGAACCAAAGGGAGCGCGGAGCACACCGCCTTGCGCGATCTTGGAAGCATAGATGCTCAACCGTCCGCCCGCCGACAAGGGTAGCGGTCGCGCGCCGGAAGCCTCGATGGTCACAGAACCCGGCGTCGCACCGTGATCAAAGGCATTGATGGAGAAATATCCGGCCGTGGTCGGATAGATCTGCCCGGCACGCAGCAGAAGATCGCCGGCGATGTCGAGCACACCGTAACCGCGAATATCGCCATTGTCCGCGATAAGCGCGGCGGAGCCGATGTTTTGAAGAGACAACGAGCCGACGTCGATGAGCTTGGCCGTGACCGTCAGGCGCCCGGGTCCATAGGAGGGACTCACCGGAGCGCCGAAGGGGTTTGTCAGGTTGGCCGCCAATACGGGCTGAGAGGGAAAGGCGAATCCAAGCGCCACATAAGGCGCCGACAGGCTCACGTCGGAATCCGCATAGATCGCGCCGCCTGTGGCCACCTTCAAAGTCTGCCGGGCATCAATGGCAACTGGACCGACAAACTGGACCACACCGTTCAAGGCGAGCGAGTCAAAGCCGCCGTTTGCAAAACTGCTCACCGCGAAATTGCCCTGGCCGAGTTGCTCAGCACCTGAACGATCACGCATGGCCTGGCCAATGGCGCCGGCATTGTCGGGTAGGGCCTTCTGGATGGAGAGACCACCCTGCGTGACATAGAGCGAGGGATCGATCGGCGAGGTCGGAATCACGCCGACCGGATAAAAGCGACCTGACGAGACCGAGAGACTGCCACCCAGCGCAGTCGGCCCACCAGCCCGACCCAGCAAGGTCGCGTCGACGTTCAGCATCTGACCACCGGTGAGGGTGATAGAGCCGCCGTTGCTATCCACCCGCGTAGGAACGGTACGCAAGCTCGCCAAGGGGCCGGTCACGCCGCTGCTGGCCGGAATGACGCTGGTCACCGCCGCGTCTGCCGTGGGTAGAGCAAGATCCAGGATGCCTGAAGCTCCTGAGACATCGAGGACTGCGCCCGCCGCTGCAGCCACGTTACCGGAAAGGGTAATACTACCGCCGGGCAAGACCGTGCCGGTACGGCGGCCATAGGCATCCGGCGTGTATTTCACCACCCCGGCGGCGGAGAGCACACTGTGCGAACCGATATAGACCGTGGTGAGGGCATGCAGCGCGGAATCAGGATTATCCGGGAAGAGCGAGGTGGAGTCATTTCCGCCACTCACCGAAATGGAACCGGCCGGCGCATAGACGGAGCCTAATATGGCGACGGTGTTACCAGAGAAAGAAACGCTCGCCTGCGGATCAGTCCGAATGACCGAACCTTCACCCACAATGAGATCTCCCCGGGCCAGGAAGCCACTGCTATTGCCTCCGGCGTTCTTCGCGCCCAGCGCATTGAAACTTAGGCTAACGGGCGCGCGGGATTCCGCGGGAAGATCAACCGGCTTCAACATCAGACCTCGTCCCCCCGAAGCGTAGGGCACCTCGACGGCAGCCTGCGCCACCGGCTCAATTACCGTTCCCGGCGCGATGACGAGCGCCGGCATATATTGGCCAATCACCCCGGTCGCCTCGCCCAGGCCGCTGAGAGTGAATTTGGAAAATCCGCCTTGGTTGAAAAAGTCCGGAGTGAGCAGGAGCGTGCCGGGATGAGTGGACGCGCCTCCCACTTGAATCGTCGTCGCCTGGAGAGTAAGGGAACCGCCGGTCGTTCGCGAATATCCCTTGAGTGTTGCGCCGAGAGCCAGTTTCCCTCCCACCACCGAGCTGACGTTGAGATCCTGGCCGGTCTTGATCGCGATGGAGCCGCCCACGCCATAGGTCTTCTTACTCTTGGCATCGACCACGACGCCCCCCGACACGTCAATCACGCTGCCTTGGGCCAGATCGGCGTCGTAGGTCGCGATATCAATTGAGCCACCGTCGACCTGAATGGGTTCGTTAGCCGGCGTTCGGGAGGTCACGCGATCGTCCACCACGGTGCCCGCCGCGCTCAGCACCGCCTTCGATCCCAGAGAGAAGACGCCACGTCCGAGATTGGCAGCCGGAGCAACCCAATTGGCATCCCGCTGCAACAGAGCCAGCGTGGTGGGCGAGATGTTATAAGTCTTGAAGCTCAGTGTTCCGGCTGGAGCGGTCACTTTTCCGGCGATGGAAATATTTGCGCCCGTCAGCGCAATCGAGCCGCCCGGCGCGGTCTTCAGCTCCACATTGGCCGGCACCACAACGTCACCATCGTCGTTCTGCACGGAGAGTTTTCCAAAACCGTCACTCCCCAGAAGATCGGGCGACAGCACGACCAGATCGCGACGATCCTCCCGCAAAGCAGTGGGATTGCCCGAGGCGTCCACTGCAAAAGCATCCGCCGCGACCTGCTTCACGCCGTCTTGAAAGAGAACCTTGGGCGGAGTAAGCGAGGCGGCCTCATAGGGCGCGGTGGAAAATTGGCCAACGAACGCGAGAGACAAGGAACTGGGTGTGGGCATGTCGCTCGTGCGCGAGTCGGAGCGGGTTTGGCGCGGGCCAGGCACGGTCATCCCAGTGAGCTTGCCGTCCAGCGCCATGGATGGCGCGGAGATTGAGATGCTGCCACCCGGAGCGCCTTGGATATAATCTGGCTCGAAATGCGATCCCGTGGGCGAGAGTGGATTGCTAAAGGTCTTGGTGATGCCCCATTTGGCATGAGTCTTTGCGGACATGCCGGAGTAAATGCCATCGTAAAGCGTATCCGGCGTCGCATCGGAGATATCGATGAGGCGGCCCCTGTAGAGCACCTTGGTGGTTTTCACCAGACCACCGGTGATCTTGGTGTATCCGCCGGACACATCGACCACCGAGCCGTGTTGAAGCACCACGGAACCACCTGCCTGCAGGTTTACACTGCCACCCGCCACCGTGAGCTCACCCACGGTGCGCTGGATCAATCCGAGAAACCCCGTGGCATCGCCCAGTGGAGTTCCCACCCAATACCGCCCATTGTAAATACCGCTCTTGCGCGCATCGACAAAGAGATCCAGCGAGCGCAGCAGTCCATCGCGCTGGAGAGGCGAATCCGCCAACTCTGAGCCTCTCAGTTGCACGCTAAGAATGTAATCCGAGATGGCTGCGGTCGCCCCCGCGGTTCCCGCCACGTCAATGAGCGAATCGGAGTCGAGGTAAATCTGGCCATCCGAAAAAACAAACTGCGGCTGCGGCGCCCCTGCCGCGAATTGCCAAAGCCCCGCCTTGGCCGTGACATTCGCATTGGGCGCGAGAACCATGGCCTTAGCGCCGAGGTTGATAGTCTTTCCCTGCAAATTAATCTGCGAGCGAAGCGCCAGTTCCGTTCCCACCGCCGTCTCGGTGCTCGCCAACTCGGGCAAAATCCGCGTGACACTCCCCGGCCCCAGCGTGACCGCACCGGTCGATTTATAGAAGAAAGGTCCACCGTTGGCCGGCTTCGTCGCATCGTAGGCCGAATTACTAATGGCATCGTAATTCGCCAACAAATCGACCCGGCCGTTAAGCGAAACCGAAGTCGATGCATCGATCACCGCCATCTGGCTCACCATCTTGCCGGTAAGAAGAGCACTCGCGCGCGGGACATCGATGAGCCCCGCATTGATCACCGTGCCTGCGTAGTCCCCCACCCGCCCAACATAAACATCCAGACCCCGCAAGCTCGCGTCATCGCTGGAGTGCGCGAAGAAATTCACCTCCAGCCCCGCCGCCATGATCGTCTGTCCATCCGGCGTCGAGATGATGCCCGCATTGTTTACATTCGGCCCCACCAGCGCAATTCTCCCGCCCACATGGGCCGCATTGGTCGGCGCGGTGAGTTGAGCACCGCTTTCCACCACCACATCGCCGATCTTGCCATTGGCGGTCAGTGGCGTCGGAGGAGTAAACGCATCCATCGTCGTTCCTTTGGGTACAGCAAAGCTGGTAAACAGCGGCTGCAGGTCCGGATTATCCAGCAACCCCCGGCTGACGAGGTTGTCGTTGATCGGCAACGACGAGGCCACCAGCGTGTGCACATTGACCTGGCTTCCCCGCCCAAAAATAATGCCATTTTGATTGAGGATGTAGACCTGCCCCTGCGCCTTGATCGAACCAAGGATTTTTGAAGGCACCCCGGTCGGATCAAATACCTTATTAAACGCGATCCACTTCCCCACGTCCGAACCACCAGCACTTTGATCAAACTCCAGCGTGGTATTCTTTCCCACGTTGAACGTCTGCCAATGAAGAATGGCCTGCTGCTTGTTCTGCTTGATGGTGACCGTTCCACCACTTTGGCTCGGCAGGCTGGCTCCTTCCCAGCGAGCACCAGCGCCAGTGAGAATCTGCAGCCCACCCGGCTTCAATCCATCCGGCACCACCGCTGTGGCGGCCGCGGCACTCTTTTGCAAAGCACGCACGGCCGAAATAGCCTGCGTAGTGCGCGCCAGGCGATCCTGCGCATTGGCCTTTGTAATATTGGCCGCCTCCGCCGAAGTGGAGGTTTGCGAATCGGAGTTCTTACGAGATCCCGAGCTACTCGCCCCTCCCCGCAATATATCTCCGGCGCGACTGCCGTCGCCGATGGACAGAAGCAAGATGCCCAGCCCCAGCGCCAGACGCCGAGTCCAAAAGCCACCCCGTCCCTGTCCCACCGATTTCATGCGGCCAGACGCCCTTAATTCTTTGCGGGCTCGAGCAGCTTGCTCAGGGCGAGTTCATTGATCACCACCGGGTTCTGCTGTTGAAGTCTCGCCAGATAAGCCTCGCGATTTTGCTTCGCCCGCTCCGCCCGCAGCAGTTTCACCAATTGATCGCGCACCTCGTCGAGCGTCGCTGTACGCGGCTCCTTGACCTCGAGCACCTTTACCACATACCAGCCGTCGTCGAGTTGGACCGTCTCGCTCACTCCATCCTTGCCGAGACCAGCGACGCGTTTGCGTATCTCCGGTTGAATCGAAGCCTCCGCCAGCCAACCGATCTCGCCACCCTTTGCCGCGCTCTCGCGTTCCTCGCTTTCAGTACGGGCCACGGTGGCAAAGTCCGACCCACTCGCTTTCACCTTCTTTTGGATGGCGTCGATGCGTGCCTTGGCTTTGTCAGCCGACGCCTTATCCGCGCCTTTGGGAGCGGAAACAAAAATCTCTGCCAGCCGAATCTGTCGAGGCAACTGAAGCGCATCCTTCTTGGCCTCGTAGGCCGCTTGCACATCGGCTTCGCTTGGAAAACCTTCCGGCACCTTGGTCACCGCTTCCAAATAGCTTTGCGCGATCGCGCCCTGGCGCAACAGTTCCAACTTCTCGACCACATCGGGTTGCTTGTCCCAGCCGGTCGCCAGCGCCTCCTTGAGCAAAACCTGCTGGAGGATCAGCGTGCGCACCGTTTGATTCAGCAGCGCGGGATTCTGCTCCAGCGTGGCGCGTTCGTTGCTATTGAGGCCCTCCAGTACGGTGCGAATTTTGTCCGCTGAGATTTCTTCGTCGCCCACTTTGGCAATGGCCCCACCTTCAGCGGCACGAAGCGAAACGGTTGCAAGCAAAACTCCTGAAAGAGTGAGGACTCGGATAGTTGAGAGGGATAGGTTTTTCATGGTTTGATGCGTTGGTCAGTGAGTTTGTCTTGCGAATCCTGGATGAGGTTTTGAAATTTCACGCGGGTCGATCCCACGAAGGGCTCACGAGCGAGCACCGCTTCGCCGAGGCCAAATTTTTCGTAGCGATCCAGGATCTCCACCCCGAGTTTGTACATCTGGATGTTCTTGATCTGCTGGTCCTGCACCTGCCGATCCAGTTTGATCACCCGGTCATTGAGCTTCACGCGTTCGACCTCCTTCTTCTGCGCAAAGTTCGTCAGCTCTGTGTAGGATCGACGCCATTTATCGATTGCGGTTTGTAGCCCCTGATTCACCGTGGTCTGTTCGGCCAGCTTGGTATTCACCTCGGCCAGCATGTTCGTCGAAGTGTTGCGATCCGTCACCGCCTGCTTGTTCAGAGCGTCGATCTTGGCCGTGAGTTCCTTAATCTTCTGCTCGCTGGCAGTCTGCGTGGCCTGCAGCGTCGCGACTTGGTTCTGCGCGTCGCGAAGCTGGATCGTGACTGTTCGCAAGCCCTCGCGCAACCGGGATTCCACCGTTGCTTCCTCCGCCGCTCGTACGTCCACTGATAGACCCGCGAGCGCAATAATTAGGAATAACCCAAGATGTTTCATTAGAATTTCGAGTTAAGATCAAACTGGATCATGTCGACCTTGTACTGAGGGCCAGCCAGACTGTCGGAGCCCATCCAGCTGAGGGAAACCCACACATTGCGAGAGAGCGCCAATTGGCCGCCCACCGTGAAGCCCTTCATATTCGTCCCGCCCAGGCCAAACTCCGAGTCATTGAATCCGTCCACCACCGCGTCGGATCCGATCCACCGATAGCCCAGTGTCAGCCCCCAATCCCAGGCCTTCGCCAACGCCGGCGTACCTACACGCAACTGCACCATCCAGGCGATCGGGCTGCCGTCAAACTGCCCAATCGAGTCGGACAATGACGTGTCCGCTGGACCGCGATTATTCACCGCAATCGCGTTGATGTTGCTCTTGTTAAAAGCCAGGTTCCGCACCGCCTCACCAATCAGCGAAACCTGCACGGGCTCAAAGCCATTGTAGTCGATCCGTCCAGTCAGCGCGAGTTCCTGGAACTTCGTCGCCAGGCCATAGTACTGGTACTGGTTGATCGCGCCAAAGTCATTGCTCGCGTCCGGCACGATATTGCGGATCGGGAAATACGTGTTGCCCTTTTGCGCAAAGGAGGGGCGGCTGTTATCCGTGTCTCCAGCATCTGATGCGCTTTGTGGCGTGAAGGGGCTCGAGAGCTTGCCTTCGATATTATAGAAATAATAGTACGCCACGGCAGCCTTGAACTCCCAATCCTTGATTGCCTTCACATCCACGCCCAACTGGCCGCCAAAAAGATACTTGTCGTCGCTCTTAAACTTGGTGGGCTGGTTCGAGGAGAAGTTCAGGTCCGTATTGAAGACGGGGAACGCGCCCGCGTTGAGGAAGGGCGTAACGCCATCGACCACCTCGTATTTGGCCTGCAGTGCCATGCCGTCAAAGCCGAGGTCGTCGTCCCAGATCAGGTTGGTCGAGAAGAACGGATTGTCGAAGCGGCCCACGATGAGCGAGAGATTCCGTTCCGGCTCCTTGCCGAGATCGTAGCGCATGTATGCGCGATCCAGCCAGATCGCGTACTTGCTGAAGTTGCCGCCTTGTCCCTGGTTTGCGAGGCCGATCGTCTGGTTCGTAGTCACTGGCGAATTGTTCTCGCCCGTCGCGATGCGTCCGCCCATCGTCAGGTTGTTCGACACATCAAACTCCGCCCCGAAACGCGCGCGGATGCGGAATCGGTTGCGATTTTGATCCACATTGTACTGGGGCGCAAATTGATTGCCCGTCACGTCAAACGGCGGCCCCGTATTGATTGCGTTGAAATTGGGGAAAGCTCCGGTGGCATCGTTGCCGGCTGGGAAGAAATCGCCCTCGTAGCGCAGCCGCAAATCAAAGTACGGATGCACACGCGAAGCCCACTCCGGCATGAGCGGCGATGGCCCGACCCGGAACGTCCCGCGCTTCGCCTCGCTGACCAGCTCCATCTTGATGTCTTCCTTGATCTGCGTCTTCACCGGCTCGGGAATGTAGGTCACCCGTACATCTTCCTGCGTGGCCGGGCCCGGGCCGCTCTGGGCCAGCACGGCTTGATCCGTGGCGACCTGCGTCGCCGCCGCCTGCGCCAGCGCCATCATATCCGCCTGCGATTGCTGCCGCGCGACATCGGCTTCTTCCTGCGCCTGCTTGATCAGGCCTGAAGCATCTTCCTTGGTGAGCAGGCCGCGCTCGACCAGCTTGTTGATGAGATTGATCGTCACACTCTGCGACGGAGGAACAGATCCGGCGCTGGGCGGCGGCGCCAGGTCCGGCTTCGTCACGTCGGCCACCACGTTCACGCCTGTCTCGCGGTCCTGCGCGGTTTTTGGTTGAGGTGCCGCCACAGGTTGAGGCAGTGCCGCGATGACTTGAGCCGGGGTCGCCGCTGGCAATGTTTCGGGCTTCGGCGCCTGAGCCGTCAGGGCAACCGGCGTGCTTGTTGCGGCCGGAGCAGCGCTCGGCGTTGAAGCGGCGACCGCTGGCACTGGCGTCGCTTGAGGAAGGATATCAATTTTCGGCGTAGGCGTGGCCAGAGCCACGGCGGGAGGTGCAGTAGGAGCGGGCGTGGCCGCCACACTGGGAGCGGGTGTCGCTGTTGCCAGCGCCAACGCAGGCGTCGGAGTAGCTTCAGGCGCTGCCGGTTCCACTTTGGGAGTCGGCGTAGCCAGCGCCACCGCGGGCGTGGCCGTAGGGGCAGGTTCAGCCGGCGCGCTGGGCGCGGGGGTCGGCGTCTCCGCAGCGACCAATTTTGCCGGAGTTGCCTCGGGTGTTGGCAGGAGTTCTGGTGTGGAAGTGGCGCGAGGCGCGGGTGCAGCCTCCAGGGCGGCCACCGAGGGAGAAGGCCTCGGCGTCGGCGTAGGCGCGGGCGTCGTTTGCGGTGTTACCACCAGAAAATCTTCCGGATTGAGAAACTTCGGAGTCCCTTCCGGCGTGGTGGACGGCTTGGCCACTGGGGTGGGTTTCGCCACAGGGCTCGCTGTCGGCGTGGCCTCCGGCGGTTCAGCATTGTCAAAAATGATCCGATTTCGGCGGCCAACCTGATCAACCCGCACCGCAGTTCCTGAATTGCTCGTCGGCGCTTTCTGCGCACGGAGAAACTCTGAGGGCAACAGCGTCGACGCCACCAGCACGCCGAGCAGGATCACCTTGCTGCGGCCCTTCCGGCTTAGAAGCCGCAGAGCGGAATGTCCGAGGAAAGGCATTAGTTTGGCCTCCTCGCCGCGATGTGCATCACGATCGGCATCGGCATGCCTTCCGGCGGCGCCTGATCGAGTTGCAGTCCTGTCAAAATTTCGTCCCTGATCGCACGATCCACTGCGGCATCGCCTGAGGAGCCGGCCAACGTGGCCCGCGTTACCCGCCCTGAGGTATCCGCCCAGATGCGCACCTTCAGATCCATGCCTGCGGCCCGCGTGCGCTTGTTGCTGCGCAGCGCCGAGACGACCCGCGACTGCACCTGCCCCGCGTACCAGCCCCATTTGCTATTTCCACCGCCTCCCCCTTTGCCCGTGCCACCGATCATCCCATTGCCATTACCCGAGAGACCGAAGCCGTCCGACGGCCCATCGCCCTGGATGCTCGTACCGAGCGGAGCGGCCGGCGGCTCAGGAGCAGGCGGCGGCGGAGCAATCTTCGGTTGCTCTTCCGGTTGAAACTCGGGTTGCTTCGGATTATCCGGCGGCGGCTCTGGTGGAGGAGTCGGCGGTGGCGTGGGTGGTGGCGGAGGAGGCGGCGGCGGCATGATGCTCACCACGCTCACCGGCGTTTTCTTCTTCGGCTCGGCTTTGCCGCCAAACGCATAGAAGGCCATCCCACCGAGCACGATCACCACGCCCGCCACGATCGCGATGCGGTGGCGCTCAAAAAATCCGGGCTCGTCCTGTTCGTCGATGGCCATGGTTATTTCGGAGCCTGCGTCGCCAGACCGACTTTGGTTATGCCCAGCCGCCCGAGCACGTTCAGCACATCCATCACGCCTTGGTATTGCGTGAGCCGGTCACCGCGCACCACCACTGGGAAATCCGGTATCTTGGCCTTATACTCCGCCAGCCTTTGCTCGAGTTGCTGGATATTCACCGGCACCGTATCGAGGAAAATCTTCCCCTCATTGTTCACCGTGATCGCCTTCCCCTTCGGCCCTTCCAAAGCCGGCTGCTTACTCGCCTTGGGCAGGTTCACCTTCATGCCCTGCACACTCGCGGTGGTCATGATGATGAAGATCAGCAACAACACCAGGTACAGATCCACCATCGGCGTGACGTTGATATCGTCGTAGGATTTATTTTCTTCGGCCTTCATCCTATTTGGCCTCCGGGTAAAATTCCGCCACCTTCGCAATGAACTCGTCGACGAACGTCTGCATGTTGCTCACCGCGTCCTTGATGCGCCCGTTGAGGTAGCTGTAGATGAACAGCGCCGGAATCGCCACCAGCAGGCCTGCGACCGTGGCCAGCAAGGCACCCGCAATGCCGGGCGCAATCGAGTTTACCTCGACCTGCCCCGTCTTCGCGATCGTGGCAAAGGTGATCATAACGCCGATGACCGTGCCGAGCAGCCCGAGGTAGGGGCCGCCCGCGATGCTGATCGTGAGGAAAATCAAATCCCCATTCAACCCCTGCACCTCACGCGTCAGCCCGCCTTCCAGGCTCGCGCGAATCGCTTGAATCGAGCGCGCCGACAGCCCCTTGAATCCATCCGTGGTATTCTGCAGACGATGCAGAATCTCTCGGGAGCCGATGTGGTAGAGGTGGAAGATCGGCGACTGGTGCATGAGACGCTGGGCCTTGCCGCCCGCCTTGCCACCCATGCTTTTCACGCTCTCCTCATCGGTGTGATCCAATTGCGTCAAGTCGCTGGATAGGTGGTTCCACTGCTTGAGAAATTCATTCGAGCCGCGCTTGATCCGGTTGAGATGGAAAAATTTCCGAATCGCGACAAACCAGCCCAGCACCGCCATCAGCGTGCAAAGCCCGATCACCACCCAACCGTCAAAGGTCAGCGATTTGCCGATCTCGGTGAAGAGCGACAAGTGCTCCATGATCGCGCTTTTGCTCTCCCCGCCTTCATCCGATCCCACCACCAGCAGCTTGGTCGATCGATCGGACCCCGACTGGCCAATCGCCTCGAGTTTGATCGCTCCCGCCGGCCGCGCCACCCGTGAGATTTCCAACTCGTCGAGTTCACCCAAGAAGCCCGGATTATCCGTCCCCTCCACTCCGATCGTCGCAGGTCCGACCAGCGATGGCAGGGCGGAGCCCAGCGTGGCATAGGACTCCCCGTCCACATATAGCGCGATCTTTCCTCCCTCTGCGGTCACTGCGAGGTGTTTCCAAATCCCCGTCTCGATCGGCGCTCCCGCCGGGCTGCGGAGCGTGCCCGAGGCATCGGCCACCTCCACATAGGGCACGCCCTGGTCCACCCCGATGCGGAAGGCATTGCTGCCCTCCACGCGGCTAAAGATCACCGCATTGGCCCCGTGCGAGGCCGCCTTGATCCAGGCCGACCAGGTCATCGCTCCACCCGCGTTCCACTTGAGGGAATCGGACGCTGGGATCGTGATGGGGTTCCCCCCGAGCAGGCGAATGCCATTGCCAATCATAGAACCCTCCGCGGGTGTGCCCGCATTGCCTGCCGTATTGCCCTGGGCGGAGGAGTCCACCGGCGCCGCTCCCTTTTCTCCAAAGTGATAGGCCAGCACCGTATCGTCGTCGTAGGTCTTCTTGGCATCTGGCGCGGCCGCGCCCTTGCCGGTGCTGCCGTAGTACAGCCAGATCCTCGTCTGCGCGCCCGGCTTCACGTCCGGTACCTTCACCCACACAAAGGCCTCGTTGAGCAGCGAGTCGTACTTTTCGATTTGATAGGGCAGCGCGGTCTTGTCGTCCTCGGCCACAAAGCGCATGTCGCTCCCGTCTTCGCCTACCGAATCAAAGGGGAAATTCCCCTCATGCAGGCGCAGCAGCACTACCGTTCCCCCGATGGAGTCCGTGATTGCTCCGCCTTCCTTGGTCGTATCGAGAGTAAAGGATTTGCGCGCCGTCCAATCCTTGTTCCACCAAGCCTGACTGGGGGTGGCCAGGGCCAGCAGGGCCAGGGCAAATACCGTATTGCGTGCCAGGGTTAGCCACCCGCGCTTGCTCATCCTTACGTCGTTCATGAAATTCCTGCTCATCACGCGGCTCCTAGAGATCCCCCCAAAAACGAAAACTGAGGAAGGGGTGGCCGGCTTGTGAATCCGTCTGGCTGATCATCGGCACACCCACCAGCACCGCGCCGTTAAGATGATCGAACAGCTTGATCGTCGAGCCCGCGCCATAGCTCCAGAGATTGTACTGCGTGGTCTGCTCGGGCAGCGGATCGTTGATGTAGGCCGCGCCTCCGTCGAGAAACGCAAAGAGCCGCCACTCGTTCCCGGTGCCCGCCCACCACAGCAGCGAGGGGCTGCGCACCTCGAGATTGCCCACCACCGCGCTGTCACCCAGTACAGTGGATTCCAAATATCCTCGCACCGTATTCAGGCCACCCAGAGAAAACTCCTCACTATCCACCAGCGGCGTCGCGCTCCCCTGCCCTTGCACCTGGCCAAATACTTGAAAGCCGCCCGGCAGATCCTGCGTATGCGCCAGGTTTCCCCGGATGTAAAAAAAGTTGCCGTCGGCGTTGTAGCGCCGGTTATCAAATTCCACCTGCGTGCTTCCCAGGCCGCGAAAGCTAAATGTGACGGCCGCGTTGAGCTCGGTAAGCCGCCCCTTGCCCACCCACGTGCCGTTGTAGCTCGCCGTGAAGGGCCAGTAGGTAATCGGTGTGCCCGTGAGTGTATCGCCCACCGACAGATCCTGCGTGAAATGCTTGTAGTCCACGCCGAAGCTCGCCGTCTCGTAAAAGCCCTTCTTGCTCGGCAAGGTGAAGAGCAGCCTCCCGCCGTAAATCTCTCCATTGCCCGCCACCGCCGCGCCACCCAAGGTTGAGACATTGCTGTTCTGGCGGATCGCCTGCCCCATCAGGCTCAGCCAGCTAACCCCAGGAACCGGCGCGATGTAGTAGGCGGAATAGACCAGCGCGTCGCTCACCCGCTGCGGGGCGACTTGAAAACCAAATCCCACCGTGTGACCCTGCTGCCAGAGATTGCTGTAGCGCAGGTCGATATTGAGACGCAGCGGCGTGGTGTTGGCGCTGTAGCGATTATTCAGTTCCACACTCCCGTGCAGCGGCAGCTTGTCCTTCACCTCGAGGTCCACATCGAATGTACCGGGAATCACTCCCGGCTTGATCGAGGGCGTCACCTGCATGTCCGCCGTCTGGTTCAGGTTCACGATCTCCTTTTGCACCTCGTTGAAGTCCGGCACCTTTCCTTCCGCCAGCGACGGAGCCTGATTCTTGATCTGGTTGATGTCGTAGTAGCGCGATCCATGCACCCGCAACCGCCCGATCGTCGCCTCGGTCACCTGCAGGATGATCACACCCGTGGTGCCCCGCTGCTCAGGCACATTCACCGAGACGGTCTGGTATCCCTTGTCTTTGTAGGCCTTCTCCAATGCCGCCCGGGCCTGCTCCACATCCTCCGCCGTCCGCCCGGGCCCAAGGTAGGAATAAACCGCTTCCTCCACCTCGGCGCGCGGCAACACCTTGGTGCCGATCACCCGATACTCACGGATATAAAGCGTCGGCTTGGGTGCCTCGCTGGTCTGCGTTGCGACCGGAGCTGGCTCACTGGCCCATCCCTGCTCCGCGACCGTTTCGACTACGGCCCAAATAAGCAACCCGCTAATATACGTCCTATTAAGTCGTGGAATAGCGCAAAAAAAGGCATGCGCAATCACGAGGTTTTGAGGTCGGTTAACGGTTTCATGGTAGATATATCCGGGGAATAGCTCCCCGTAATAACGATCTATTTAGACGTTATTCCAAATCCACCAATTTCCGTCAACTCAAATTACACCATCATGATCTCGGCAGGGTACAGAGCGTTTTGGCCAAGGTATCTGTCTCATCCCGTGTGTTATAGAACGCGAACGAAGCTCGAACGGTGCTCTCCAAACCAAAGTGCCGTTGAGCCGGCAACGCACAGTGGTGCCCGGCGCGCACGGCAATGCCATGGCGATCGAGATGCCGGGCGATTTGCTCGTTCGGAATCCCTGGGATCACAAAGGAAAGCACACTCGCCTTATTGGCTGCCGTGCCGATGAACCGAATGCCCGGAACCACCGAAAGTGCTTCGGTCGCATGATGCAGCAACGAGTGCTCGTACGCGCTCAACGCAGGAAGACCGAGGCGGAAAAGGTAATCGAGCGCCGCGCCAAGGCCGACCACACCCGCAATATCCGGAGTGCCCGCCTCGAATTTCTCGGGAGCATGCTGATAGACCGTTTTTTCAAAGGTCACATCACGGATCATATGCCCCCCGCCCTGCCAGGGTGGCATGGCCTCAAGAAGATCCGCCTTGCCATAGAGCGCACCGATGCCGGTGGGGCCAAAGACCTTGTGGCCGGAGAAGACGTAGAAATCCGCATCCAGCGCGGTGACATTGACCGGAAAGTGCGGCGTGGCTTGCGCTCCGTCGACTAGAACCTTCGCGCCCTGGGCGTGCGCCATGGCAATGATTTCCGAGACCGGATTAATCGTGCCGAGGGAATTGGAAACATGCGCCACGGAAACAATCTTTGTGCGTGGACTGAGCAGCTTGGCGTATTCCTCAAGCTGAAGCTCGCCGCGCTCATTGATGGGAATGACCCGCAGGATCGCGCCGACCTGCTGTGCCAGAAGCTGCCAGGGAACGATATTGGCGTGGTGCTCGAGCTCAGTCAGGATGATCTCGTCGCCAGGCCCCACGTTGTGTCGGCCGTAGCTCTGCGCGACAAGGTTGATGGCCTCGGTGGTGCCCCGCAGAAAGACGATCTCCTTGGCATCCTTGGCCCCGAGAAATTGGCGAACCTTTTCCCGGCCAGCCTCGAAAAGCTTGGTCGAGCGCTCGGCCAGCACATAGGCGGCGCGATGGATGTTCGAGTTATCGCGACTGTAAAAATCGGATGTGGCGTCGATGACCTGCTGCGGCTTCTGGGTCGTGGCCGCATTGTCGAGCCAGACCAGCGGGTGGCCGTTTACCTTCTGGTGAAGGATCGGGAAGTCACGACGGACGGTCTCCGCATCAAAACCGGCAGCCGGCGCGGAATGTGAGGGAACCGCGACCGGGCGCTCCTTGAGAAAATAGAAATCTGGTGGCGCATCGAAGCTGGCAGGCGTCGTCGCCAGCGACTCACGCGATGGAGACTTCGGCGAACTAAAGGCACAGCGTGGCTCACCGAATGCATGGGTCTCGCCACCATCGTGAGCGCCGCTGGCCGGCTTGGTCGCCGGCGCTGAGGAACTAAGTACCGGATGAACCGATGGTGCCCCGGATGAAGGCTCGGGATATCCCCCGGAAAGCTCCTTCCCATGGGAAGGAATTTCCGGCGAGGCTGGAAACGCGGCCGGTGCGGAGGCCACCGATGGCAGACCCGCCACGGCAGTAGGCGCACCCGGCGGGGCCACGGGGACGGACGGCAAGATCGCACTCTCCGGCGCGCGGCCAAAGAGTTCGTTGGCCAGCCGGGAGATCAGCGCGGTCCCATTCGGGTCAGCCTCGATGCCCTGATCAGGCCTTGGGGTAGACATAGGAGTGATAATGCGTCACGGAAACATTATCGAGCCGCGCGATGGCGTCTTCGGTAAGCACGGCAGCGGAGAAGTAGCGCGTAACCAGATGCGACGCGATGGAGTTCTCGTTGGTACCCATGTAGCGCACGGAGAGACCGGGCTCGACCTCGCCCGTCACACCGGTCTTCTGCAAGCCAACCACACCCTGCTCGGCCTCGCCGACTCGCAGGAGGAGAATGCTGGTGACGCCGGCCTTGCTGACTGGAACCTTGTTCGAAGGGATGAGCGGCACACCGCGCCAGGTAATGAACGGCGAGCCAAAGAGATGCACCACCACGGGTGGCACACCACGGCGCGTCGCCTCGCGGCCAAAGGCCGCAATGGCCAGCGGATGCGCGAGGAAAAAGGCCGGCTTTTTCCACACGCGGATAAGCAACTCGTCAAGATCGTCCGGCGTGGGCGCGCCACCGCGGGTCTTCACCTGTTGACCGGGAGCAACCTCCTTGAGCAGGCCAAATTTCTCGTGGTTGAGCAGTTCCCATTCCTCGCGTTCTTTCACCGCCTCAACCGTGAGACGCACCTGCTCGCGCAGTTGATCGATCTGGTTGCTGTAGAGATCGGTCACGCGGGTGTGCGTGCGGAGGATGGTTTGAATGGTGCTGAGATGATACTCGCGGGGATCCTCATCGTAATCGATAAACGCCGTTGGGAGCTTGGGCTCGCCGCCATCCACGGTGATCAACGCTGCATTGCTCTCGGGAGCATCGCCAGCGCGAGAGAGAACCCGGTTCACCCGATACACGCCGCCATCCACATCCACCCAGGGCAGCAATTTGTGCAGCCACCTCGGCGTAATGGCGTCCCATTGCGGGACGGTAACAGTTGCGGTGGCGAGATTCCGGGCGGCGGATGCGCTCAGACTGGTGGTCGAACTTTTGCTCATGGTGTGATTTCTTGGAAAATTGGGAGCCGGAGCGCCACGGAACATCACACGGATTCTCGCAGGAGAGCGTTGTCGTCATCCCGTTTCCCTGAAAGGGAGAACCTCGTCATGAATGTTGCGGCATTCCATGCGAGCCTCCGTTGAAACGGTCAGCCAGCCTAGGCTTACAGGGACGCAGGCTCCTCAGAATCCGGCCCCGAGTCAAGCGGCTTTCCCTTAAAATTTTCCCTCGATGGAGCAAACCTCTTGCTAATAACGACTAACTTGATAGTTTTTCCAAATGCCAGTTATCCAACAGCACAATCTCTCTCCCACCGCGGCCAAAGCCTCTCTGGATTTGGAGAATGCCCTTTTTGTTGATGTGCGCGAGCCGGCTGAGTTTGCCGGCGGGCGTATTCCCTCCGCCAAGCTCGTTCCCCTTGGTACCCTGAAGGAAGCCGCGCAGGCTTGGAAACGCGGACAAAAAGTCATCGTCTATTGCCAGTCTGGACGCCGCAGCGAGAAGGCTCTGGCCACCCTCTCCGAGTTGGGTTTCACCGACATCGCCCACCTCGACGGCGGCTATTCCGCCTGGGCTTCGGAGAGCCTCCCCACCGAGAAATCCGCTCGCGCTCCCTGGTCCCTTGAACGCCAGGTGCGCTTCGCCGTGGGCCTCTTCGTCATCGCCTTCACCTCGCTGGGCCTTGGGGTTCATCCCGGCTTCTTCGTGCTCGATTTCCTCCTCGCGGGCGGCCTCATCTTCTCCGCCGTTACCAATACCTGCGGCCTGGCCCTCGTCCTCGCCAAGCTCCCATGGAATCAGGTGCGACCCTAAGGCGAACGAACTCGGTGGCCCCGAGCCGATCGAAAAGCCTCGCCTACGTCCCGGACCTGCTGGCCTCCTACGAGCGCCTCGGCGGCCTCAACAACCGCGACGCGCATAACATGCCCTCGAAGCGCGCCATCGCGCTGATCTGTGAGGACCTGCTGCAGCTTTTATTTCCCGGCTTTCACGACGATGACGCCATCCACCACGGTTCCCTCGCCCACCTCACCGAGGAACGCATGGCCCGTGTGGTCGAGCGCCTGGAGGATCAGGTGCGCAAGGCCGTGCGCGTAGGCAATCCCAAAAAGCCCACCGGCCGCACGCCCTCCATCATCCACGATTTCTTTCACGCCCTGCCGCTCGTCCGCGAGTTGCTCCATACCGATATCGAGTCCGCCTACGAGGGCGATCCTTCCGCCGTCAGCCGCGAGGAGATTCTTCTCTCCTTCCCAGGCGTCGAGGCCATTGCCGTCCAGCGTCTCGCCCACTTGCTTTTCCGCGCCAAGGTTCCGCTCGTTCCGCGCATGATGACTGAATGGGCCCACAGCCGCACCGGTATCGATATTCACCCCGGCGCCACCATCGGCTCGCACTTCTTCATCGATCACGGCACTGGCGTCGTCATCGGCGAGACCTGCCGCATCGGCAACAACGTGAAGCTCTACCACGGTGTCACTCTCGGCGCGCGCAGCTTCGCGCGCAATGAATCCGGCCAGATCGTGAAAGGCGGCAAGCGCCATCCTGATGTCGCAGATCACGTCACCATCTATCCCAACTCCACCATTCTCGGCGGTGAAACCGTGGTCGGCACTCGCACCACCATCGGGGCCAATGTCTTCCTCATGCATAGCGTGCCGCCCGATTCCCTCGTGATCTATGAGGAGAAGCAACTCAGCATTCTCGACAAGAAGGCCCGGCACAAACCCGACGCCCTTGAATGGTCGATCTAGTCGTCCAGTGCCCGGCGGCCATGCCACGCCGGAAACCCAGCCTCCAGCCAGGCCTTGAAGCCCCCCGCAATCGTCCGAACCTGCGAATAACCCATGCGACGAAGACTGTCGGCCACCAGCGCTGACCGATTGCCCGCCCCGCAATAGAGCAAAATCTCCCCGCTCGTATTGGGATAGCGTGCCTCGATCTCAAACTCCGCGATACCCCGTGCCAAATGCAGCGCATCCGGAATGTGCCCCCGCTGAAACTCCTCCCGCTCCCGCACATCCACCAGCACCGTCGTCTCTTTAAGTAAGGCAAAAGCCTCGCGCGGCGAAATCTCCTCGATGCGGCTTCGCGCCTCCGCCGCCAGCTTCAGGAAGCGGGCTCCACGCACCTCGGCCCGTTGCTGCGGGGCCAATCGCAAGAGCACTCCCGCCGCCCATGAACTGACAAAGCTCGACATGCGACCTTAGCGCTTGTCAAAGCGCAGCTTGCTATTTGTTTCCACCTGCACCACCCGCCCCTCGTGTACCGTGATCTCGACCGACCCAAACTTCAGCCCTGTAACCTGACGTTCCACCACCTCCAACCAGCTCTCCTCTGCGGGAGAGCCCGCTATTAGGGGAATTCCATTCCTCCGCCCGTCGGTTGCGATTGATTCACTCATATCTCAAATTCTCGCGCCCGGAATTTCATATACGATTAATTTGATCGTCTTTTAAGAAAAGTCAAGCGCTCCTTCTTCCTACCGGGCATGGTTCGCCCCCTCGCCTACGCCACGCTCTCCAGCATGTCGATGGTGATCTGGTGCTTGAGCGGCTCCCCAGCCAGGAAGCGCCTGGCTTCTTCCGCCATCCAATAACCCATTCGAGAAATCTCGCTGCCCATGCTCCCCGCGATATGCGGCGTGTACACCACGTTATCGAGCTCATACACGAGCGAACCCTCTGCGGGGGGCTCGGTCACGGTCACATCCAAAATCGCGGTCAGGTCGGTCCGCTCCCGAAACACTTCCAAAACAGGATCCTCGTCGAGCACTGCCCCGCGGGCCGTATTGATCAGCGTCGCCCCCTCCTTCATGCTCCTTACCAGCGATGCATTCACCATTTTCATCGTCTGCGGCAGCAAGGGAACGTGAACACTTACGACGTCGCTCTCGCGAAAAAGCTCCTCAAGGGAAATCAATTTCACGCCCGCTTTTCGCGCTCGCTCCGGGTCACAGTAGGGATCGTACGCCACCACCTCGATTTCAAACGCCCTCAGCAACTCCGCCACCTTCAATCCGATTGCTCCCAGGGATAACAAGCCCACCCGCGTCCGATACGCGCCCGGCACCTCGATTTGATGCCCAATCGCTTTGCCCGGCCGACCGCACCGCGACATCTTCCAGAATTTCTTGAGGCTCAGCAAAATCACTGAGATCGTATACTCCGCCACGGGTATCGCGTTTGCTCTCCAAGCGCCACAGAAAGTAATCCCCCGATCATAGGCTTCCCGCGTCGCAAACTTCTTTACCGTGCCTGCTGCGTAAAATACCGCCTTCAGGTCGGGAGCCGCCTTCAGGAAGGCTTCATCAAAGACAGCCATGCCCCAGGTGCCAAAAAGCACTTCGATGCCTCGCAGGTCTGTCGTAGTTGCGGTTTCCTTCGTCACCACGGGTCCCGGAAACACAAAATCCCTCGCCAACTCCTCGCGCAGCTTCATGGGAAAAGCTTTGTCGATGGCTCCGGGAAACCCCATGAAAACAGCATTCGTCATTCCGGTGATATGCCCCGCCGCATTTCTTGAAGCAAGCTCTCACCTTCCAAGGACGTCGCAGCCCATACGCTGCCCTCTATTAAATCATCGCCACTGCCTACTTCAGGTGTTCCTCGAGGAACTTCTCCATCTTGTCGTAGAAATCCAAACGGTTCTCTGGATTGTGAAACCCGTGCCCCTCATCCATCTTCACCATGTACTCCACGGGCTTGCCCTTGGCCTTCAGCGCATTCACGATTTGCTCCGCCTCCGCGTGATTCACCCGGGGATCGTTGAAACCCTGGGCGACGAATAAAGGCACCGCGATCTTATCCACCGAGAAAAGCGGCGACCTGGCCACGAGCAGATCCTTGTCTTTTTTCGGATTCCCCACCCGCTTGTACATCACATCGCGAAAGGTGTCCCAATACGGCGGGATCGTATTCATGAAGGTCAGTAGATTGGAGATCCCCACATAGTCGACTCCGCAGGCGAAGACCTCGGGCTGGAAAGCCAGCGCGGAAAGTGTCGCATATCCGCCATAGCTCCCACCATAGATGCCAATCCGTTTCTTGTCGGCGATACCTTGAGATACCAGCCAATCCGCGCCGTCCACCACATCGTCCAGCATTTTGCCGCCCCATTCCTTGTCACCAGCATTCACGAAATTCTTCCCGTAGCCGGTCGAGCCGCGATAGTTCACCTGCAGCACCGCAAAGCCCCGATTCGCCAGGAATTGCGTCTCGGGATCGTAGCCCCAGTCGTCCCGCGCCCATGGGCCGCCATGCACGACCAACACCGTGGGCAGGTTCTTCGCCTCCACGCCCTTGGGCAGCGTGAGATAGCCATGGATGGTCAGCCCGTCGCGGCTCTGGTATTCGATGGGCTTCACATCCGCCAGCACATCGCGCGGCAGCCACGGCCTCGGGCGGTACAAAAACTCCGCCTTGCCCGTCGCGCGATCGTAGAGATAGGTCGCCCCCGGGTCGGTCGGCGAATCGAACGCCACGATCCATTTCCCCTCATCCGCCGTACTGCTCCGCAGCATGATATCGCCGTCGTGCACCTGCCCGAGCGCCTCCAGGTCCTTCTTCAACTGCTCGTCAAACGCCTTATAAACCATCCGGTCCTTGTTGTAGACCACCCCGAGCAACTCATTCGTCCGGTCGCTGATCACCACGTCACCCAGGTCATACTTCGGATCCTCGTCGATCACGGTCTCCTTGCCGGTCTTGAGGTCCAGCTTGACCAGCCGCTCCGTATTGGAATCCTTCGCGCTGGAAAAATACAGGTAGGTTCCATCCGGGCTGAAACCTCGCACCGTCGCGCTCTCTTCGTCCGTATAAGTCGCGATGGTGTGAAATGGCCCCTTGCCTCCGTCCCTGACCCGAATCTCCGTCTTCGTTCCAACCTGGGCCGCGCACGCCCGAATCACGCCCTTCGTATCCGCGTACCAGCTATCCACGTCGCCGGGGTTCTTCTCGATCAAGTCCGCCTTACCGGTCGGGATGTCGATCCGGTAGACGTCGAAATAGCGCTTATCCCCCGCATTGATCGCCACCAGAGCCTCAGCGGGACGATCTTTCGGCAGATCGATGATATCTGCCCGCGCTCCATCCATCGGCGTGAGATCCACTGCCGCCACTTCCGGGTGTTCCGGATCAGCCCGGTAAACATGGAAATTCTCGTCCCCTCCCTGGTCCTGATTGTACAGCACGTAGCGGCTATCCCGCGTCCACTCAAAGCTCCCGATTCCCCGCTTTGTGTCGTGCGTGATCGCTTTCGCCGTATCCACGCCCTTGTCCAGGTCGCAGACCCACACATTCATGCGAGTCCCCTCCGGCGCGAGGAAGGCCAGCTTCTTGCCGTCCGGCGAAATCTCCGCGCTGCTGATCTTCGGGTTATCGAAGAAATCCTTCAGCGGGATCTGCGCCACCGGCACATTCCCCGCCCACGCCACGCCCGCCACGATCAAACCAACCCCGCCCAGTACGCACTTTGTAATATTCACAGGTAAAACTTACCTCCTTTGACACCACAAAGCGCCCGCTGTTCATTCCCGGAAAAAAGGAGCGGCGACCGAGGCCCCAAAACCAAAAAGGGCCGCGCGTCGCCGCTCTACCGCTACCTCAAAAACTGTGTCCTAGAAGGTGATCGCCGCCCGCGCTCCGATCACAAGGGCATTGCCCAAATCCTGATTTCCACCGGGATTGATGATGAACTGCAAATCGGGTTGGATGCTCAGCCACTTCGTGACCTTGGCCTGGTAGGTAGCCTCAAGCACCATCTCCGCACCCACGCCCGTGGACCCAGCGTCGATCGCCTGCTGCTGCGCTCCGCGGCTCAACTGCGCGTAGGCAAACGCCAAGCCCAGCACGTCCTCGTCCCGCGTCGGAATCAAGCCCGTGTAGGTCAGGCCCGTATCAATGTAAAACCCGAGGAAATTCCGGTCCTGAGGATCAAACGCAATGCGCCCAAACCAGCCCAGACCCTGCTCCGACTTCACCTCGCCGGGCACCACGGCTTTTTTCGCATCCTTGCCGCTCACCACGCTCTTTCCATCCTTGCCGGCAGGAGCAGGCAATTCCGCCGGAGCCGACGGCTCGCGATACAGCATCTGATCCAGGATGGCATAGAAACCATAGTCTCCCTGGTGGGAATTCTCCGGATTGAACGAATCGGCAAACTTCGCCGTGTGGAACCATGCTCCGCCCTTCAACTGCCCGGCCAGCCCCATCTCGTCGTCCTTATGATTCCATCGCACCTGGGCCTCATTGATGAAAAAGTACCCGTTGGTCTGGTTCAGCGTCCAGCGGAACCCATGCCGGTTTACGTCCTGCGCGTAGGGATCGCCTTGGAACACCGCCGATTGCAGCGTCATCCACTCAAAGGGCTTTACCGCCAGGCGAATGCCCAGCGTCCCCATCGGATAGCCCGGACCGCCGTTCGGCAGGTTGGTATACATGAAGGGAGGCCAGCCGAATGTTCCATTCAGAAATGTGCTGCCGTAGTCCGAGATGACGAACTCCGAATCCGCCGCGAGCTGTCCGAGCCGCAGCGAGATTTTGTCGTCCAGCACGTTTTGCTGAAACCACAGGTTCTGCATCCGCAGCGTGTTGAAGCCTGCGATGTTCGAGATCGTCATGAAATTTCCGACCAGATCCTCCGAAGCATCCCGGCCGCTCAGCCAGAGCCAGGTCGTGTTCATGCTCGCTCCCTTCCAACCCACGGCCTTCTCAAGATCGAGGTTCACGCCAAAATCCATCAAGCCGGTATACACGGCGCCGGTTTTGATTCCTCCCGTCGTATTGCCCCATACTTCCACCGTATAGCCGCCAAAAATATCGATCCCGTGATCGACCAGCTTATTCCGGAATCCACCCCAGTCACCCAACGCTCCATCCCCATGGATCCAATCCGGCGGTGGAGTGTTGGCATCCACCAGTTGCTCGGGATCCGCCCAAGAGGTGGTGGCAAAAAGGCCAAGCGCAGCCGCTGGCAAAGTAATCCGGGAGCATAGCCCCCTCACGGTGAAGGTATTTCGGAGTTTCATGGGTATCGGCAGAAAGTCGGTGAAGGTGAAAAAATAGATGTCGCGATTGAGAGTCAATCTCATTATCAATCTTTTCGCGAGATTGCCTTATTGATATTTAATTATCAATAACAAAATCACTCCTCTCCTTTGAATCCCAGTATTCTCTGCCACAAAGGCCGCACTTTTTCCTCACGGAAGTAACCAGCCCCATTGGTTCCAAATTCCGCTTCATACCTCAGCCGACTCACCTCTTTGCGCGGAATGGTGAGCGACAAATCAAATGGGAGACCCTTCACATAGTGATCGAGAAAGGCCACCCCGTAGGCCACGATCGCCTCGTTGTCGGCATCCCGCAGATCCGTCCAGGCAAAGTGCCCCGCCCCGCCAAACTCGACCAGGAACTTCGGCTTGGGCGACAACTCAAACGCCCCCTTCACCATGTGCAAGCTCGGCGAGATCCCCATATCCCTCGTCCCGCCCTGATACATGACCGGTGCCTGCAACCCCTTCAGCGTATCACGCAGGATGAACGGCTTCGCATACGGCGATAGTGCCAGGATCGCCTTCACTCCCGGCATCCGCCAGCTCGGCCAGGCGCCACCGAGCCCCAACACCGTATATCCCCCCAACGAATGCCCCACCAATCCGACCCGCGAAAGATCCGCCAGCTTGCGATAGCGCTCATCCTTGCCGATCGCCGCGATCAACTTCCGGATATCCTCCGCCCGGTCCCGGTACGTCGTATCAGTCCAGGTGGCTTCCTTCGCAAACGGCATCGCCGCCCGGTCCGTCCATTTCGCCACCCCGCCCGCGTAAATCGCATCCCGATGCTGCGGCGCAAACACCAGATACCCTGCCTTCGCAAAAGCCTCCATCAACGCGCTCGACTGCGTCGCGCTCCCGTGGAATCCGTGGGAAAAAATCAGCACTGGCTGAGGTCCCTTGGCTGGCTCAGACCACACCACCACATTCAAGCCACCCAGCACGACACTCTGCTCCTCGCCACGCACCCCTCCAACCGCCGCCAGCAGGCCCACCAAAACCAATGGCCCGCTCTTCCCGAAGATCTTGAAAAACATCATCATCGTTTGTGCCTGCGGCTTGAAGAGTTAAACAACACCGCCGCCCACTCGGTTGCGAGTTTTGATTTCCCCTCCCCCGCCAAAGCCTCTTCCAACTCGCCCCAAAACGAGTTACTTCCTTGGGAAACCCTTTCGTACCGATTTTTTAATGACCAATCCCGAACCTGCACCCGCCCCGCAGACACCCGTCCGTGTCCCGTTCAACCGACCCTGGCTCGGCGTCCTGCTCAGTCTGCTCTTGCCCGGATTCGGTCTGCTCCGTGCCGGGCGCGTCGCGCGCGGCTTCACTTGGTTCGTCTGCCTGCAAGGGCTCGCCACCTTCATCGCGATGCTCGCCACCTGGCGGGCCATTCCTGGGTGGGTCGTACTGGGCGCACTCGCCCTCAACCTCCTTTGCTTCGTGGCCATGCTCGTGGACAGCTACCGCCCTGGACACCTCACCTCGGCGGGCGGCTTTATTTTCATTGTTCTCTTCCTGGCTTTCACGTTCCTTCCCTCCTCTTACCAATTCGCTGGTGGCTTTATCAAAATTCCGTCGGCGGCGATGGCGCCAACCTTGCAAACCTCCGACCGGGTTCTGGTCGATCGCCTGAGTTACGCTTTCTCTCCCCCAAAGCGTGGCGACTTGGTCGCCATCCGCACTACCGGTCTTTCTCAACTCGAGCCCGGTCAAATCTTCATCAAGCGCGTCGTCGGCCTGCCCGGGGAAAAAATCGAAATCCGCGATGGCCACGTCTACGCCGACGGTCGTCTCCTCGGCGAAAAGGATGGCATCCCCAATCTTGCCTACACCCTCGACTCCCCCTATCCCCTACTGGCACCAAATGGCATCTTCGAAGTCGCTCCCCGCAGCTACTTCGTTGTGGGCGACAACCCATCTGCCAGCCGGGACAGCCGCTCCTGGGGCTCCGTGCCTATCGAAAACATCTACGGCCGCGTCGCCCGCATCTACTATCCCTTTGATCGCATGGGCGTTCCGAAGTAAGCTTCTTCGCCTCAAAGCCCATGCCCCTCCAGACCGACCAAATCCTCCCCATCGCCGAGAATCGCCTCCGCTTTTTTGGCGGTCCCGGTCAGATGCTCTGCCCCTGTCCCGCTACCGTCGCGGCCCTGGTCGCGCGTGTGCCGGAGCAGCAGCTCATCACCAGCGACCTTCTCTGCAAGACCCTCGCCATCCAATTCAAAGTGCGCGGCACCTGCCCGGTCACGGCCAAGAATTCCCTGAAAGCAGCAGCAGCCGAACCCGGCACGAAGATGCCCTACTGGCGAGTCATCAAGACGAATGGCGAACTCACCACGCTCTTCCCCGGCGGTATCGAAGCCCAGGCCTCCCGTCTCGAAAAAGAAGGCTTCGTCATCGATCGCAGCGGCCAGAAGCCGAAAGTAAAAAACTACCGGACGAGTCTCGCCGACCTCGCTTAGCTTTTCCTACTCCACGGTATAGGCCTCGGAGAAATCCACCTCCGACGGACCTTCCTGGTTCATGCCCGTGCTCACTAGCGGCGCCAAATCCGGCCGCGGATGCGCCAGCCATTTGCCGTCCTTGTTCTTGATCACCAATGTGCGGCAAAGCTGCGGTCGGTTGCCGTCCAGATAGACCCCCACGTCGACAAACATCACGTCCTGAAACCCATAGGTCGCGGACCCATAGGAGGCTGGCCCTTCCTTGCTGAGATGCCGCGCGGCGAAACACTTCGCCAGCTTTTTCGGCCCACCATCGGGCGCTTCGCCCTTCGTCATGTCTCCCACCACCTTGTCGAGAAAATCCTGATACGCCACCTTGCTCTCCGGCGCTCCAAAGGGAGGGATGCACACCCTCACAAACAGCGTTCCATTGCGCCGCACAAAGGCCCTCGCCAGATCGCAGGCCGCACCCTCTGGTGTGCTGCTCCCCGAGGGAAATCCATCCTCGCTCACCCGGATCGTCGGCTTCGCCGGAGGATCAGCCGCCCAGGTGGAGGCTATGGTCAGGACCGTCAGCACCATGGTGAACCATCTTTTTTGCATTCCCCCGACCCTACCGTCAAATCGCCGCCGTACAACCCCGATCGCCCCAAAAGCTCCCTAACCCGCTGCGTGCGTCCGGTGGTAGCTCCACGAGTACACCATCGACCACACCGCCAGCCCGAGCACAAAGACCAGAAAAGCCGCCGAAATATTCGGCACCACAAATTGCAGCGCCATCAGCAACAGCGAACCAAGCACCATGATCCGTCCCCCCACCCGGTGCGTCGCCCGCCAAGTCGCAGGACTCTCCAGCGTCCATGGCGTGCGAATGCCGACAAAGTAATTCGGCCTTAGGCTCCCAAAAAAATTGCCCATCACCAGGAAGAACACCAGCAGCCCATTGATGATCAGCCTTCCGGAGTCGATCGGCACCCCCAGCGCCACCGCCATCTGCACGCCAAACATAAACGTGAGCAACGCCACCATGGCCAGCCGCACGATGCCCAGCACCGCCAGCGAATTCCCCTCCACGCCCTTCTTCATCCGCGGGTCGAACGTGGGCAAAAACAGCAAAAGCAAATACGCCGCCACACTCATCACTGGCAGCAGCAGCGCGCCAAAGGCCCGCCCACTCCACCCATCCACCTGCCCGCTCACTCCCCAATGCGTGGGGATTCGAGCCGGCAGGCTAGGCCACAGCACGGCGAGCGCCACGAAGGGCGCGGCCAGCAGTACCAGTTCGATCCAACGAGGTTTTGTTTTCATTCTTCTTTCCAGGTTTCAGCAAGTCCATCAGCCACCCCAGCGACTCATCCAGCACCGTCGTTTCCAGCGAATACGTCACGTACTGCCCTTCCTTCCGCGAGGAAACCAGCGCCGCCTGCCGCAGAATATCCAGATGATACGACACCGACGGCTTGCTCATCGCAAACCTCTCCCCGATCTCCCCCGCCGTCATATCCCGCTCCTTCAGCATATTCAGCATGCTCCGCCGAGTCTCGTCCTGCAGCGCCTTGAAGAGTGCGTTCATCTCAGGAAGATAATTAGACAACTATCTAATTACTGTCAACCTATCATTTGCTTCCCTACCGCTTCACGTCCTTCAAGGCCACCTGCATGCTCTTCCCATCCGCCGTCCGAATCACTATCGCATCAACCCCACGTATGACCACCTGCCCCACCACCGTCTTGCCGTTTTTTAATCGGATCGTCTCCACCCGTGGCGCCTTCGTCGGGGCCGGCACAGCGGCCAGGGGCGGTAACTTTGTCTTCTCCGCCGACGCCTTCGTCGAAACTGCCTTCGGATCCAGGTGGGCGATTACTTTCAGCTCGGCTAGATCCGGGATTTTCCCACCCGACATTACCAGCACATAACCGCCTGCGGCCAACACCACAACCAGCAGAAATAGAAAGAGAGTTTTCACCCCGTCACCTTCCCTAGTTGGTCCCAACCGGGATCGTCGGCGACCACTTCAACCACTCCGACCTCGGCGATTTGTTCAGCTCAAACCGATAGCCCCGCTTCACCCTCGGCCCCATCTGGTCATTGTTCGGCGTTGCAAAAGCCAGGCCGCCCCGCGCCAGCGACTCAGGCGTTTCTGTTTTCAGCCGGATCGAGATAAAGCCCAGCGACGCCCTGAATCCGCTGGAGTCCCAGAATTTCGTATTCTCCCGAATCAGCGGCGCATAGGCCGTGTTGATGGATACGATCAGATCCACCCCATTCCCATCGGCCGCGAGCACCTTGCGCTTCACTTTGCCCACCTCCACATTCCGATAATAAACCGGAGCCTCCGCGATGAGCGTGGTCGACGGCGTCGTCACCACGATCTCCAGGTCGTCGATCTTGTCCTTCCACGGCGTGGACGCCTTGGAGTGTCCATCAAAGCTCTCCACCAGGCTGCCGCCCGGCGCGGGCACGCATTCGATGTACACGCCGCTCACCAGTGTCTCCAGGCCCGACACTCCCTGTAGCGATATATTGGCCTGGATCAGATTAAACAGCGACCCTTCCCGCCGCAGCATCTCAAAACCAGGCTCCAGCCGCGCCAACGCCTCGATCTTGCCCTTCACCGGCCGCACGGATTCCACGATGCCCACCGGCACGCCGAGATAGCGCAACTGCGTTTGCCCGGCCAGCAGCCCCTGCCCGTCGGCAAATAGAATCCGAATCGGCGGCGATACCGACTTCGCCTCATTCTCGCTGTCAAACAGCACAAACTCCGCACCCTCTTCGATCTTGTCTCCAGGCTTCCCAAAAGTATCAAACTCGATCCCCCCTTGCAGCAGGGCCTCCACGCCCGCCACGTCCACCTTCAACACGCCAGGCCCGGCCTGCACCGAGGTGGCCGGCATCCGCCAAAACCGCGCGTTCCCGCGCACAACCCCGTCAAACTCCTTGCGGATGACCACGCTGAGATAGGGCTGGTTCTTCTCATCCAGCACCTTCTCCTTCACGCTACCCACCAACACGCCGTGAAAATAAATCGGCGCCCCTTTCGCCAGGTTCGGGATGTCGTCCGCTCGCAGCTTGATCTTCATCCCCGCTTTCTCGGACTCTTCACGATTCCACTCCTCCACCGATTGGGTGCGACCCACAAAGCTCTTTCCCTGCTCCGTGGCCGTGCCTGGCAGGCATTCGATATAAACTCCGCTCACCAGTGTCTCCAGACCCGAAACGCCCTCCAGCGAGATGCGCGGACGTATCAGCGAAAAGACCGCGTCCGATTTGCGCAGGCTGTCATACGCGGGCTCCAGCCGCACCGTCACTTCCACCCGGCCTGTCGTGGGATCCGGCTTCACCGCATCCACCGCGCCGATCGGCACTCCCAGGTAGCGCACCTGCGTCTGCCCCGCCAGCAAACCCTGCCCGTTTTCAAAGGAGACCGTGAACGCCGGAGCCGTCGAGCGCGCTTCCCGCTCATTGGGCCACAGCACAAACTCCGCCCCGTTTTTCGCCACCGCGCTCGACTCCTCGAAATTATCAAACGCAATCCCGCCCTGCACCAGCGCAGCCACGCCTGCCACGTCAAACTTCAGCACCCCCGGCCCGGCCTTCACCGACGCGGCCGAGAGCAGCCAAAATCGCGCATTCTGCTTCACCACATTGCGGTACTCTTTCTTGAAGACGAGCCGCATTTCAGGGTGGCCCGAATTATCGAGCGACTTTGCCTCCACCATTCCCACCGCCACCCCGCGAAAATAAACCGGAGCGCCCCTCGTTACATAAGGGATCACATCGGCATGCAGCCTCACCACCATGGTATCCTCCGTGAGCGGAGTCAGCGGAGGCCTTTCCAACCCCACGAAATGAGTCGCCGGTTTCCCCCCGTTGCCCAACTTGGCGTCAATCGAGTTGCCCTGCACAATCGAGTCCAGCCCACTCACCTGCTCCAGGGAGATTTCCGGTTGGTCGATCCAAAACTCCGTCCCCTCCGTCGCCAGTTCCGCCGCAAAGGACTTCAGCCGCACCTTCACGAATGCCTTGCCCAGCTTGTCTCCCAGCCTCACCTGGATCACCGTCCCCGAGTTTACCCCCCGGTACACCAGCGGCGTCTTGCCTGCCTGCATGCCATTCGCGGATTGAAATTCGATTTCGATTTCCGGCCCGTTGGATTTCCAATCCGACCAGAAGAGCCACCCCGCGGCCGCAATGGCCAGGATCGGAAACACCCACACCAGCGAAATCCTCGGCCCCTTTTTCACGACCACCTCTCCGTGGTCCTCCTGCTCTTGCTCTGGCCGTTTCTCGTCGCTCATGCCAGTACCCTCCCCTTGGCTCGCCAGATCATTTGGGGTTCATAAATTTCCGTCGCCGCGATCGTGCATATCAGCACCGTCGCAAAAAAGATTGCCCCCGGTTCCGCCACCACACTGGCCAGAATGCCGAGCTGCCCCACTGCCACCAGGATCGAAAGCAGGAACACATCAATCATCGACCAGCTCCCGATCGCATGGATCACTCTTCTTAGTGTCGTCCGCCCGCGCCGATGCTCCTCTTTCCCATGCGTGAGCAGCAGATAGCAAAGGCTCCCCAGCTTCGCAAAGGGGATGAACACGCTCGCCAGGAAGACGATCGCCGCGATCGGCGCCAGGCCCGATTCATACAATTCCTGCACGCCACCCATCACCGTGAGCGGCTCCACATCCCCCGTGATCGTGATCGTCATCACGGGCAAAATATTAGCCGGCACATAGAGGATCAGCCCCGTTACTACGAGGGCTGTCGTCTGCTGCAGGCGGGTGGCGTCCGATTTGCTCACGCGAACTCCATAATGCGCTTTTCTGCCATGTCACGATCAAACATCTGCACCACGCATAGCGAGCACAGCGACGTCGCCACCACCCATACCGTTCCGCGATTCCACTCCACCTCGCCCAGCATCTCCAGCTTCACCGCCGAGACCATGATC
>FTBG01000346.1_pt1 | contig 60754 bp, 38 predicted proteins | sample 1639311 | NCBI WGS metagenome assembly FTBG01 (sample SAMEA3914864, study PRJEB12502) | metagenome | biome: forest; material: soil | place: USA | collected 2012-03-12 | depth 0.3 m | reverse complement strand
GACAGCCTTTGACAAGGTGATCGCCTTTTGCTCCACCATCAATGGCCAGCCCTATTATTTCAGCCGTGGGAATGCGCTGGATCCGGTGGGTGACGCCGCCCTCGGTTCAAGGAATATGCAGTTGTATGGCTATCTGCAAAACCTGACGGACGCGAACATCCCCGGCTTCGGGGTGAGCTTGAAAGACAAGTTCGACACCGATCGTGACCAAATTTTGACCGAGGTGTGGGACTATATTCGTACGACGAACCTGTATGACTCCCGGCTGAACGGACATCAATATACGGCGGATCTTGGAAACAACGTGGCAGGCAACGCGGCTGGTTTTGGTTATGTTGTGCCGTTGCAGGTCGGGGCCACGCAGGGTTTTGGACGGGCCATGACCATTTCGGAACTGGCTTTTCAGTTCATCTGCACGGCGGATCCGAAAGATCCGGCCAACCCCACGGCGACTTATCCTACCACCAAGGGGCTCTCGAACAGCAATGATCCCAAATTCAACAGGACTCTGTGGCCGTCGGGCACGACCGCGCTGCCCAGCCAGAGTGTGATTGATACCTGGGCGCTGACCAGTGACCAAAAGCGGGTGCAGATGATGATTCTTCCCGAGTTTTTTGTGGCATCGCTTGGCAATATCCCGGTGACCCAAACCAAGACGAAGATCACGATCAAAGGGCTGAGCAGCTTGACCCTGGCGGGCCAGGCGCTCTTTGGAAGCGATTCCTACACGTTTGTGCTAAACGGGAATTTCAACAACGGAATCACGCATGCCCGGCGCGACGGGGGGCCGCTGGACTACCGTGCGGTGCTGGAGGGTGTGACGGACTACGGCCAACTCGATGCCAGCGTTCCCACCGGCACGGTGAATGGGATTAGCGCGTACGGACGATATCCTTTCATTAGCAATTTTGTCACGGTTCCGACCACGGGAGGATCGATGCTTTTCAATGGGTCGACGTTGACGGTGATCATTGAGACGTCCAAAGACGGCACGTCGTGGAATATCGAGCAAACCATCCCGATGACAGTGCCAGGCTCGACCGCGATTCCGATTCCCAACCTCGTGACCGGTTCGACTACCGCCAACACCTCTTCGTCGATCTATACCCCGGCCACGGACGACAAGCATTGGTGGGCGTTCAGCTTCACCAGCCCATGGGATGGGGACACAACCGGAGCCGGCGGACGTCTTCAAGGAGACAGTGGCACGCCAGGGAATGCAGGTGTCTGGAAAGTCACGGGCGGTGTTCCCAACGCGGCCGACACCGATGTCGCCAGCGGTTCGGTAATACGGGCGGGAAACTCCAGTTCGACCTATTGCGATGTAGTGCGAACCCTGGCGCCTTCGCACGATGACTATCGCCTGGTGGCGGCGTCGGGAACCGTGCCGGTCGCGGCGTTTACCCCGGTGGGAAGCTGGACGGCCACAGGACCGGCCGGCGCATTGCAACACACTCTTGGAACGGGATCGCAAGCGGCGGGCTACATGGCGGGAGGCTCTCTGCTGCGCAAACACTTCACCGGCCTGTCGGTTTCCACGCCGCCCGATTTTCGCGCGGATGCACCAAGCGGTGTGCTTAGTGCTCTAAGCACCAACGGAGACTTTGATAATGGAATGTCGCTTTGGCCGGATGGAGCCTTCATCAATAAGCCGGACGAGGGAACGAACTACTACACCGCGTCGTCGCCAACTCCCTATTTTATCGATTCGTCGATCAGTATCGATTCCACCACGTTTTTCAGCCCCAATCGAATCACGCCCGGACCCGGGATGTTTGGCTCGCTGCCCACTCATGTAGTGCGCTATCAAGCGGATCCCACTCATCCAGAGAAATATGCCTGGCGCACGCTGCTTTTCCGGAATCAACCCAGTCATCCCAACGCGGTGACGTGGTCCAACGGGCTGCCCTCGGCGGCGCCGGACCATTTGCTGATGGACCTCTTCTGGATGCCAACGGTGGAGCCCTACGCGATCAGCGAGCCATTTGTGACCGCAGGTAAGATCAATATGAACTATGAAATACAGCCGTTTACTTACCTCAGCCGTAAGACCGGCATGTACGCGGTGCTGGCCAACGAGAAAATCGCGGCGGTCCCCAATACAAAAAACGCATTGTACAAGTCCGCGACTATCGACAGTGCGTCTTACCGCTCAGCCTTGGACATTCCCCAGACCCTCAGTCAATTCGATGCCCGTTTCACGGCAGCGAAAACCACCGGGCGGATCTTCTTATCCCCGACCGAGCTATGCGATATGTGGCTCGTACCCATTGGCCAAACCGCAAGCGATAGCGCGATGACTTCCTACTGGAGCGGTCGAACGCTCACCGGCGACAACGTGCGGGAGAGGCCCTACGCGAACATCATCCCCCGCCTCACGACCAAGTCGAATACTTATACGGTGCATTTCCGGGTGCAGACGATCAAGACAACTAAGACAAACACTTGGGATGAAGGTAAGAACACGATAACCGGGGAATACCGCGGCTCCACCACGATCGAGCGTTTCATCGATCCCAATACCGCCGGCATTCCCGACTACGCGGCCAGCCCCAACCCGACGAGTTTGAACAGCCTGGGCAGCTACTACCGCTGGCATGTGCTGGAAAATCGGCAATTTGCTCCCTAGTTCACGGGCGTTCCGCTCGGTTTTTCTCCATCCCATTTTCCCATGTCTATCCTTCGTAAAATAGCTCTGACCTCTGCCACCCTCGGTTTATTCCTGCCCGGCGCGGCGCACGCCAATGTGACGCTGCCGGGGATCATCTCAAACCATATGGTGCTCCAAAAAAGCGCTCGCGTTCCCATCTGGGGCAAGGCGGACGCAGGCGAGGAGGTGACGGTGAGTGTGGCGGGAAAATCGGCCAAGGCGACGGCGGGATCGGATGGGAAATGGATGCTGTCGCTGGATCTTGCGGACGCCCAGCAGGGTCCGTTTGAGATGACGGTGAAGGGGAAGAACAGCATCACCATTTCCGATGTGGTGATCGGCGAAGTATGGGTGGCGGGCGGCCAATCCAACATGGTCTTTTCCCTCGCCACGGCCATTGATGCCGCGGAGGAACTCCCCAAGGCGGGAAACCCGCTGCTGCGCCAGTATCGGGTCGAGCGCGCCACCTCCACGACTCCCTTGGAAATGGGCAAGGGCGTCTGGCAGATCGCGACCCCGCAGTCGGCGGCCGGCTTTACCGCAGTGGGCTACTACTTCGGCAAGATTCTCCAAAATAAATTGCAGGTTCCGGTCGGGCTGATCAGCACAAACTGGGGCGGCACCCCCATCGAATCCTGGCTGAGCGGCGAGGCTCTCGACAGCGTGCCCGATCTGAAGGCCGGCAAGGATCGACTGCTCGCGGCCCGGGGCGACTACGAAAAGGAGAGCAAGGATTTTGCGGAGCACTTTGAAGCGTGGCTCAAGGAAACGCATCGGGAGGATCGGGCCACAGTTGAGGTGGCGGCTTTTGCCGGCGAAACGGTGCCCGAGGACGGCTGGGTGAATCTCAAGTTGCCTGGCCCTGTCGCCGGGACCGGCCTTCCGACTTCGGGCGCCATCTGGCTTCGCCAGGAGATCGATGTCCCGGATAATCTGGCCCAGCACCCACTGCGGGTCGATCTCGGCCTCTTCGAGGGATTCGATAGCGTCTATTGGAACGGCAAGTTGCTTCGCCAGATCACGCCCAAAAATTACCCAGGGGCCGGAGCGGCCCACATCTACGACATCCCGTCGCCTCAGGTGAAGGCCGGCAAGAATGTTTTGGCCGTGCGGGTATTCGCGCCCGTCGCAGCCCCCGTGATCAAGACCGCACCGAAGAGCCTTACCGTGACTCTCGACAGTCAGTGGAAGGCCAAGGCGGAATTTGAATTGCCGCCCCTGGCCGGGGACCAGCTGGCCGCGGTGCCTCAGCCCGCCAACGGATCCGATGAGCCGCAAAAGATTCCCAGTTCTCTTTTCAATGGCATGGTGAATCCCATCGTGCCCTACGCGATTCGGGGAGCGCTTTGGTATCAGGGTGAGGCGAATGCGAACCGGGCCTTTCAATACCGCACGGCGTTGCCACTGCTTATCACGGATTGGCGCAAGCGGTGGAGCGAGGGCGATTTTCCCTTCTACATTTGCCAGCTTGCAAACTTCATGGCCAAGAAAGCCGAGCCGGCCGAGAGCGCCTGGGCGGAATTGCGCGATGCCCAGTCGTCGGCCCTTTCCCTGCCCAATACGGGCCGCGCAGTGCTCATCGATCTGGGCGAGGCGGGCGATATTCATCCCCGTCACAAGCGGGAAGTCGGTGAGCGCCTGGCCAAGATCGCCTTGGCGCGAGACTATAAAATAGAAGGGCCGTATTCGGGCCCATCCTTCGAGAGTTCCGCCGTCGAGGGGGAAAAGATTCGCGTGAAATTTGGTAACGCCGACGGTGGGCTGGTGGCCGCGCCGCTGCCTGCCACTTATATCGTCAAGTCCATCACTGGCGAAACAGCGCCACTGGTTCGGAATTCTCCGAATAGTGAAGTGGAGGGCTTCGCCATCTGCGGGGCCGACCACAAATGGGTCTGGGCCGACGCCAAGATCGACGGCAACACGGTGTTGGTCTGCTCGGACAAAGTCGCAGCCCCCGTGGCAGTGCGCTATGCCTGGGCCGATAATCCGACTTGCAACCTCTCCAATGGGGCGGGATTGCCAGCTGCCCCCTTCCGAACCGACGACTTCCCGGCGGTTACGAGAGGCCAAAAATACTAGAGATCGCTGTCTCCGAGCTTTTTGCCCTGAAGACCCTCTTTTGCAACCTAGTACATGCTATTTTGAAACCGTTTGACAAACCTGATAAATCATACATACTAATCCGCAATTAAAGCCTCCCTATGAAACTGTCCCTTCCTTCTCTCTCAATCCTCGCGGCTACGCTTTTGAGCGTGGCAGTATCATCAAACACTGCTCGCGCCGATGCCTATAGTTGGATCAATTCTGGCACTATTTGGAATAGTTCGGCGGATTGGGCGCATATTTCGGGAACGACTTCGGGCACTTTTCCCGGGCAGAATTCCGACACAGCTACATTTGGAACTATTGCGATTAATCCGGTTGTTTACTTCAACAACGCGAACATACTTCTTTCCGGATTAACCATTGCAACTCCCACCGGGGGATGGGTTTTCAATACCTCTGGTACGACATCATTTCTGAAGCTCTATCCGGGAGGAATTGACGCGTCTTTGCAGACCAGCGGAACGACGACGTTTAATGTGCAGGTAACAACTCAAAACACCAATGCATTTAGAGTGGGAACCGGTGGAACCCTGGTCTTCAACGGACCGATTGGTGGAGTCAATGTGACGACGCTGGGAGCGACTGGCGCGGAGGGTACCATTATTCTGAACGGCGGAGATTTGGGAAATACCAGCAATGCCCGAGTTGGAAACTGGGCCCTACAGGCGGGTACGATTGTATTCAACAACGACTCGGCCTTTGGCGTTACGGGCACGGATGGAACGGTGGCGCCTCGCACGGTGTCTTTTAATGCCGCCAGTACGGCTACCCTGACCTCCACGGGTACCCATACAATGGCCAATGCAATCACTCTGAACGGCCCGGCCCGGGTCGGTTCCGACGGGCAACTGACCGTCACGGGCAACGTCACTAGCGGGACCGGCGTCGGTACGAAGTCCTTGACCAAGACGGGCTCCGGAGTGTTGATCCTGGCTGGCGCCAACAACTATGCCGCGGGAACGATTATCGAGTCAGGCACTCTCCAATTGGGCAACGGCGGCACGACAGGATCGATCGTTGCAACGGGGGGGATCGACACGGGGGCCAGTTCGTCGAATACTTTTAGCTTCAATCGCTCGGATGCAGTCACCTATTCGGGCACGATTATCGGCTCGGGCCAGGTCAAGCAGATCGGCAGCGGCACGACGACGCTGAGCGCCAGGAGTTCTTATTCGGGGGGCACGACGATCACGGCGGGGGCGCTGCTTCTCACCGGCACGTCGGCGGCTGGCTCGGGTTTCATTCACGTGGATTCCGCAGGTACGCTGCGCGTCAATACGGGAGTCAATGCGGGTGTGGCCAATGCGGTGAGTCTGCGAAATGCTTCGGCCAGCTACGTTCTTGATCGCGCCACCGGCCAGGGCTTCAACGCCTATGCGGCTTCGAGCAGCCTGGGCGGCACGAATGTGACGGCCTCACTGCTCGCAGGCACGGCCAGTGCGGCCCGTACGATCACAACCTCGATGGCTACCACCAGCGCGGCGACGAACGATAACATTCGCTTGAGCGATGTGTTCAATCTCCAGGGCACTGGGACGGATATCTTCGTGTTGCAATTGCAGATCAGCGACGTGGTCAATGGGGAGTTCCTCGGCTGGCTGAACGGCTCAAATACCTGGGTCAATGCGGTGGCGGGCAACTCGTCCACGGGTATCAATGCCGTCACTAACTTCGCCGGCAGTTTTGCCACCTCGGGTGCTTCGGCCACGTCCAACTACCTCGGTTCGTGGGGCTACGACACCACGGGTGAAACGGTGTGGGCTGTGCTCGATCACAATAGCGGTTTTGCCGTGATTCCCGAGCCTCAGACCTGGGTGCTCATCGGGTTTGGCATTGCCGTTGTCGGCTGGCGTTTGAAGACACGCCGCTCCAGCCGCGCCTAAGAGAATCAATATCGCTTAGAAAAAGGGAGCGCCCGGGGGGGAGCGCTCCCTTTTTTATTGCCAGGACGTTGACATGATTAATTTGATATATCATAAATAAGCTATCGCCTTTGCTGATAGCTCAAGCCGTACCCCAAGTGTCCCGAACTCCAGAAAACCGTTGAGTTGGGATTTTCGAGGGGTTGCGACGGCGAATCATCCCTGATGAAAGTCCCTTACCGTTGCCTGTATAATCACGAACTGCTGATCCTTTTCACTTCGCAGACCCCGTACCAGACCTACAAGGAGCCAGTCGGCGATGCGCAGGTCATCGGCTGCGTGGAGGAGCTGAAAGACCAGGGCGTAGACGCGCTGATGATCTGCCCGCAAGCCTGGCGCACGAACCTGTGGCACTCGGAAATCGACCGCCGCTGGCAGGACGACGCCCCGAAGGAGAAGGAGCCGCTGTTGGAATCCGATCTCAAGTATTGGCAGAAGGCGTACTTCCGCGTGAGGCGCTATATGCTGGAGGGCAAGGATCCGGTGGCTTTGACGATCAAGACCGCCCGGGAGAATGGCATCGCCCCTCTCTTCTCCTATCGGATGAATGATCACCATTTTACGAACAATCCGGAGGGCGCGACGCATAGTCGTTTCTGGAAGGAGCATCCGGAGTACTGGCTGCATCCCAATGGTGCTCCGTTCAACTATTTGCATGCCAAGGTGCGGGAGCATTATCTGAGTATCTTTGGCGAGTTGCTTGAGCGTTACGACGTGGAAGGCTTTGAGTGCGATTTCATGCGCTCGGCGTGGTATTTTCCAAAAGGCCGGGTCGAGGAGGGAACGGAGCTGATGACCGGCCTGGTTCGCGCCCTGCGGGCGAAACTCGACGCGGTGGGCCAGGCGCGGGGAAAGAAGCTCGCCCTCAGCGTGCGCGTGCCGGCGAGCCTGCAGCTTTGCCGCGAGACCGGGCTCGATGTCGCGCGCTGGGCACGGGAAGGCCTGCTCGACATGATCAATGCCACGACCAGCTTTCGCCTGAGCCAGGAGGTGGATATTGGGGGATTTCGCGAGGCGGCTCCGGAGGTCGCGCTGTACGGCGAGCTTCATTTTGTGAGCCAACCGGGCGAGACCTTTGGCGGCTATCGCACCAGCATCAACCGCCTCACGACGCCGGAGCTCTATCGTTCGACCGCTCTTTCCTTTCTCGACCGCGGGGCGGATGGCGTGAGTCTTTTTAACTTTGCCTACTCGCGGGACCATTCCTTCAACGAGGTCCGCCGGAAACATTTTCCGGGCGTCGAGCCGCCCTTTCACGTGCTGTCTTCGCTACGGGATCGCGCAACGCTCAAGCAGGGCTCGCAGCATTTGTCGCTCACACCCGATGTGGGCAATGCGCTCTGCCGCCCAGCGGGCTCTTTGCCGAAGGCCATCCGGGGCTTGGAGTCGGGGAAGTTTGAAATCCATGTGCCCGATGTGCTGGATAGCCCGTTCCAGTCCGCTATCCTGAGAATCGAAGCGGAGAGCCCCGTCGCGCATTTACCCTTTGCCGCATCCATCAATGGAGTGAAATTGGAAGGCATCCTCCGGCACGGGGAACTCTTTGAGCCCTGGTCTCTGGAAGTGATGCCCGATCCTCTGCACCTGCATCATTTCAAGGTGAAACCGTCGGATTTGCGCACGGGATACAATGCGATCGAAATCTTTAACCATTGGATGACTTCTGGAGGCGGCGCCTTCAGCGGAAAAGTCACCCTCGTTCGTATTGATCTGGCGCTCTATCGATGAACGCTGAAACTGACCTCACCCCTCAGGCCTTCTTTTCATGAAACCTCTCGACCTCTCTCCGGCCAAATGGATCTGGTATCCCTCGGGCCGCGTTCTCCCGAGCACGATGGTGCTCTTTCGCAAAAAACTGGCCCTCGCTGAAAAACCAGTCCGAGCCACCGGTTGGTTGCTGGCCGACAGCCGCTACCTGCTCAAAGTTAACCGCGAGCGCATCCAATGGGGCCCTGCACCATCGGACCCGCGCTGGCCGGAGGCTGATCCGCTGGATCTCACGGCGAGCCTGGCTGCGGGGGAAAACGTCCTGGCGGTCCAGGTCTTGTATTTCGGACATGGGGATGGCACGTGGCCAATCGGCAAGCCGGGCCTGCTCTTCAAGCTCCAGCTCGAGTTTACGGATGGCCGGCTGGAGGAAATCGTCTCGGATGCCTCGTGGCAGGCGCACCTCGCCCGGAGCTGGAAGCCCGGCCAGTACAAGCGCTGGTACCTGCGGGCGTTTCAGGAGGAGTTTGACGCGCGGCGGTATCCCTATGGCTGGGAGGCCCAGGGATTCGAGAGCGGAACGGAATGGCGCAGCGCGATGGAGATCGCGGGCCGGGCGGATCAGCCGCCCATCTGTCACGAACTGCCCGATACGCTCATGGGAGTAAAGGTAGTGGAGCCGGGAAAGACCGGGATTTTTCCGCGAAGCGCTCCGGCGATGGCCGAGAGTCTGGTCGAGGTCACGGACCTGGCGGAATCGAAGTGGATTCACTGGAAGCTGCCGGTGGACGAATACTTTGAGTCTCTCACGTCCGACGCCTTCGAGGTGGACGAAGCAAAGGCCGCCGAGGATTTATCAGCCTCGGCCTGGCGGGTGGGGGAGCGAGAGGGCAAGTCGCCCGTGCTCACCTTCGCGTTGCCCGAGCAGGTGGTGGGTTGGCCTTACTTCACCATCGAGGCACCCGCTGGCACGGTGGTCGAACTCATGGTCCAGCAAAGCCACGAGTTGGGCGGCCCGGCGTTGCTCAATACCTGTTATCATAGCTGGTCCCGTTTCACCTGCCGCGAAGGAGTGAACCGATTTGAGACCTTTGACTATGAATGCCTCAAGTGGCTGCAGCTTCACATCCATGGAGATAGCTACCAGGGTGAGATCAAGATCAGTGAGGTGGGAGTGCGGCGGCGGATTTTTCCGTGGGCTCAGACGCCATCGATTGAGTGCTCGGATGCCACGATCCAGCGGGTGCTGGAAGCGTCCGTCAATACGCTGAATAATTCCTGTCTGGAGCTTGCGGTCGATTGCATGGGCCGCGAGCGCCAGCAATATAGCGGAGATTGTGGCCATCAGCTCCAGGCCTTGTATCCCGCCTTTGGGGATAGTCGGGTGGCAGCGCGGTATCTGCGCACCTACAGCCAGGGGATGACAGTGGATGGCTACTTCATGGATTGCTGGCCGGCCTACGATCGTCTCGCCCGCATCATGGAGCGGGAGTTGGGCCTCTTTCATCTCGGCCCCATCCTGGATCACGGCGTTCAGTTTATTTTCGATAGTCACCATTACTTCATGCAGACGGGGGATCTTGAATTGATCCGGGAAATCTTCCCGCGGTTCGCGCGATTCTTTCGCTATCTGCAAACGATCCGGGGCGAGAATGGCCTGCTCTTTGTAGAGGACAAGGATCTCGGAATACCCTGCGTGTGGCTCGACTACGACGCGTTTCGCGGGCGCAGCCAGAAGCACAAGTACTGTGCCTTTAATCTCTACGTAGCGGGCATGTGCAAGTTGGCCCTGGCGCCGCTCTGCGAGGCGGTGGGAGAAGGATCGCTGGCCCGTGTGGCGCTGGCCTTTGGAAAGGCTCTGCACGAGGTGTGTGTATCCACCTTCTGGGACGGAGAGGCGCAATATTTTGTCGAGAACAAGCCCTGGCTTGAAGAGGAAGGAACCAAGCGCACCTCGGATCGCACACTTGGGATGTCGGTGCTGTTTGAGCAATGCCCGGGCGGAGCAATCTCGGAGGCGCTTCGCCAGCTCGCGGAGTGCCCGGCCGAGATGGGATTCTCGTATCCGGCGAATGCGATCTGGCGGTTGCGAGCGCTTGCTGGGGCCGGCCGCATCGATGCGTATCTCGATGACGTGCGCAATCGCTGGGGTACTCTGCCCTCCGTGTGGGAAAACAATGCCCTGCAGGAGCAGTGGGTGGCGAGGTATGATTCGACCAGCCAGTGGAGCCACTGCGCAGTGAGTCCGTTGATCGTGTGGTATCAAGGCGTGGCCGGGCTGCAGCCGCTGGAGCCAGGATTTGCGCGCTATCGAATTCGCCCCCAGTTGGGGAATTTGGCGAAGGTGCGTTTCCAGGCTTGGACGCCGCACGGCCCCATTGAATTCGCCGCAACGGGTGAGAGCGGAGATCGCTCGCTTTTGCTCGACGTCCCTCAAGGAGGTATTTGTGAATTACTGCTGGATGGCCGAGAGGAAGTTGAATTGCCGGTTCTCGGAAAGAACGCTGCAACCAAGCTGACGACTTATCGCTTGCAAGGCGGCGAGAGAGTGGAGCTCAAGCTGAGGTTCACTTAAGGAACCGAGCTCCATGGCCACCCTGATCCTAGCTTCCCCCTTTCGGGATCACGCTGTTTTGCAGCGGGACAAACCGATCCCGGTGTGGGGGAGGGCATTGCCCCTTGAAAATCTGGAGGTGTCCTTTCGCGGGCAGGAGCGAAAGGTCAGAGCGGGATTGGATGGAAAGTGGAGGGTGGAGCTTTCTCCCATGCCGGCTTCTCATGAAGGGGCGGATCTGGTGGTGAGGGGGGCGAGCATTGTGACGGTCCGTGATGTTCTCGTCGGCGAGCTTTGGCTGTGCTCGGGGCAGTCGAATATGACCTTCAACGTCGCTCGAACCGACGGCGCGGAGGAGGAGATGGCGGCGGCTCATTTTCCTCTCCTGAGACACTTTGGGGTGGCGCGGGAGCCCAGGAACGATAAGGAGGAATTTTGCGATGGTGAGTGGAAAGTATGCACGCCTGAAGAAGTTGGAGCGTTCAGCGCGGTGGCGTTTTTCTTTGGGCGCGATCTCCATCAGGCGCTGGGCATTCCGGTGGGCCTGATTCTCAGCGGATGCGGAGGTACGCCGATCGAAAGCTGGCTGAGTGTGGAGAGCCTGGGCAGCAGGCCGGAGTTTTCCGTGATCTATGATCGGTGGAAACAGACGCTGGCAGATTGGCCTGCAAATCAGGCGATCTACGAGGCGGCGCTCGAACGGTGGACGAAATCCAAGGAAATAGCCGCGCAAGCGGGCGGTTCCGCTCTGCTGGCATTTCAAAAGACCAATCCACTGCCGATCGTACCAACCACCATCCGCCCGGCCTCTGCGCCGAGTGGGCTTTATAACAGCATGATCCATCCGCTGGCGCCTTTCGCCATGCGTGGGATTCTTTGGTATCAGGGCGAGAGCAACGCGGTGCGAGCCGGCGAGTACCATGCTCTGTTTGCGGAATTGATCCGGTCTTGGCGGAGCTTGTTTGTCGACGAAGAACTGCCGTTTTACTGGGTGCAGCTGCCCAATTTTATCCCGCCCGATCAGGCCGACTGGGTGGGGCTGCGCGCGGCGCAAGCCATGGCCCTCTCTTCATCCCACACCGGCCAGGTCATCACGATCGATGTGGGAGACCCGCAGGATATTCATCCCACCCGCAAGCGGGATATTGGCTTGAGACTCGCTTTGCTGGCCAAGGCCCAGGTGTACGGCTTCGCCGATGAGTATAGTGGTCCGATTCCTGACACGGTAATTTGGGAGCCGGGGCAACTGCGTATTCATTTCAAGCACGCCTCGGGCGGCTTGATTCTGCGCGCGGGTGCTTCGTCCTTTGAAATAGCCGGAGCGAGCGATGCATTTTTTCCCGCTGTGGCCAGGATTGAAGGAGATGCCCTCGTCGTGAGTGCCGCCGAGATCAAAGATCCGGCGGCTGTACGCTACGCCTGGGCTGACAATCCCACGGCAACTCTCTTTAATGGAGCGGGTCTTCCCGCCGCCCCCTTTCACCTTCAAACCCATTTATGAAAACCAAGTACCGCTGTCTCTATAACCACGAGATGCTGATCAATTTCACCACCCAGACTCCCTACCAATCCTACGATGAGCCGGTGAAGAAGGAACAATTCATCGGCTATGTCGAGGAACTGCGCGATACCCAGGTGGACGTGATCATGTGCTGCCCGCTGGCCTGGCGGCTTCCGACTTATCATTCCAAGGTCAACGATGTCTGGCAGACATGGGGCAGGGATTTGCGCGAGCCGCTGCCCGAAGCGGACTGGAAGTATTTCGACAAGGTTTTCTCCCGGGTGCGGCGGTACATGCTTTCAGACGACTACGAAGACCCGCAGCAGTTGACGATCGATGCAGCGCGGAAGATCGGGAAGGACGTGATGATTTCCTACCGCATGAACGACAACCACTACACGCACTTCAACGGAGAGCGTGATGTGCCGACCATGGACCCACTGTGGCGGGATCATCCCGAGTGGCGCATTCCCAATATGGGCGGAGTGCGAACCAACATGAACTATGCCGTTCCCGAGGTGCGCGAGTGGTACTATGCCATCCTCGAAGAGTTGGTGCAGATGTACGATGTCGTGGGCCTGGAACTTGATTTCATGCGGCACGAGAATTATTTCCTGCCCAGCGAGGTCGAGTCAGGCGCCGCGCTAATGACAGACTTTGTCAAAAGGGTGCGCGAGATGCTTGATCGGGAAGGCCAGGCGCGGGGGAAGGAACTGCAACTCGGCGTGCGGGTGCCCCTGATCCTGTCACGCTGCCTGCCTGCGGGTCTCGATGTCGAGCGCTGGCAGCGGGAGTCGCTGATTGATTTCATCAATATCTCGCCGAGCAATCGCGTGACGGCAGAGACGAATGTGCGGGGCTTTCGCGCGGCCATGCCCACGGCGACGCTGTATGGCGAATTGCACTTTTTCTGGGGGCTTGGCAAAGGTCCGCTCGGGCTCGGAGGAACGCGCCATACCACAAAGCAGATCTACGAAACGGCGGCTCACAGCATCCTGGAGCAGGGAGCGGACGGCATCAGCCTTTTCAATTTCTGCTATGTGCGCGACCACTCTTATAACGATCCGCGCTTGAGGTATTTCATCAAACCCGAGCCGCAGTTTGAAGTGCTCAAAACCATTTGCGACCGCGACCACCTCGCCGGCCAGCCACGCCACTACACGATGTGCGCCGGATATGAACAACTGCCCCGCACCTTTCCCGCGTTGGAGCCAGTGGAGTTTGAGCTGTATGTCGCGGAGGATCCGAAGGAGGGATTCAAACAGGCGATCCTGCGGCTGCAGTTCTCGGACGTCGGGCTATTCCCGAAGGCCTTTGCGGTAAGCGTTAACGGAGAGTCCGTGCCCATGGTGCCCGGCTCGGGTGAGTTGTTCCCGCCCTTGTCCAACGAGGGCTTGCCCGCGCCGCTGGAGCTATTCTTCTTCGAGGTGCCCTTGCCGACCTTGGTTCACGGGGTGAACCGGATCTCAGTCTTTGTAAATCCGCAGGCGGAATTTTTCTTCATGCAATTAAAGAAGGTTCAACTGCAATGCATCGAACTCGCCCTTTATCGGTGATGAAATTCCAGAGCGTCTCGGATCAATTAGTCGCATGGAGGCGGAATCCGCGTTGGGCGCGCCGCCCGGCGCCGTTTCGCCCAGCGGGCGATCTCCCTGATTCTCTTACTCAAGACCGCTTCAAGAAATATTGCGGCTATGAAGGCATTCCACGTCGATGCCTTTTTTTAACAACTAAGTTCCGGAGGATTTGCCGAGAGTTTGGACGTAGGCATCAACCTTGGCCTTGGGGCCGCGAAGAAACAGCGAGAACTTACTCGTATCACCCTTGGGTGGATTGCCAAAGATATCTTCGACCGTGAGCCCATCCGGGTGGGGAATCGCCACCGGCATGGCCGGGCGCGGAATAAGAACCACGACACTAGCATCCTTGCCATCGAAGACATAGGCGGTGGACTTGTGGTCAGGCGCATCGACGAAGGTGCGGAACTTGGTATCCTCGAGATGCCAGGTGGTATTCGAAGCCGCGGAAGCCATGGGATGGGGATAGCCATCTTCATTGACCAGAATTCGCGCGCGCGGGATCTCGCCGAAGAAGGTGGCCCCGTCCATGCTATAGAGGAACATCTTTTGCACGCCTTCCGAAAGCAGGCGGACAACATAGCGCACCACGCGATCGGATGGTTGCCAGTAGTCTTCGGTGTCCTTGTACGGGAGGGTGTAGCGATAAAATCCGCTGCGGGTTTGCCGGTTGACGGGTGATCCTTCGCTCATCCACACGGGATGCCCCTGCTCATTGAGTTTGGCCACTCCGCCGACCGGCCCAAGCGCCTTGGTGATGGCCTCGGAAATGGCGTCTCCCGGGAAACCGAGGGCCCCAGCGGGGTAATGGTGAAAACCGGCGATATCGAGCGTGTTGAATCCGCCGGCGGCGGCGACCCGGGAGGTCCAGACGTCGCCGTCGAAGCGACCGTCCTTGCCTTGCGCGCCATGCGTATTGAGGCCAACGGCCTTGGCCTCGGGGTTGACCTTTTTCATGGCATCGAAGGCAGTCTTTTGCAGCTTGGCGTAGTCCTCGGGCGCGGTTTCGGAATTGATGTACCAAAGATTCTTCCAATTTCCGAGCGTGGCGGAGCGGTCTTTGTTCGGCTTGTCGCCGCGGTAGAAATCGATCGAATAGAAGAGCGGGCTCCACGGCTCGTTCCAGATATCGAAGTACTGGATGCGGTCGCCATAGTGCTCCACGACCCGCTTCACGTAGTCGGCGAAGGCGTTGTTATCCAGCGGGGCGAAATAGCCCACGGTCTTGGATTCCTCCTGTTTCATGGCCGGGCTGGTCGTCTTGGATGCGTAGCTGCGGAAGGAGGGCGCCGTGCCGACCTCGCCGAAGAGCATGAGTTTGTGGTCGCGGTAACGATTGATTTCCTTGTCGTGGAAGACCCACTGGTCGGGCTTCGGCTCCAGATGAGCCCAGCCGATTAGTTGGATGCCGGCGTCGTGCAGGCGGACCCAATTGAAGCCAAGAGCCTTGGCCATGAGCATCTCGCTTGATGTGGGTTCGAGGTGCATTCCGAAGGGCGAATTTGGGGCGTCGGCCTTTTCATAGTGAGGATGCCGAATGCGCGTCATCACGAGCTCATTGAAATCCGAAACGTGATCGCCCTTCGAATTTTCCAGCCAGGTTTCAATGCGGAATTGCCCCAACTTGTCGAGGGTTGGCAGGGCGTAGTTCCATTCACCGGATTGGAGCTTTTGATCGTTCAAGGTCGCAGGAGGCAGGTCGGCGCTGGTGCCGTTGAGATCGACGACTTTTCCCTTTAGGACTGAGCCAGGCTCCGCACCGGTGACGGTCCATTGGACGAGAGTGGGCTCGTCTTCATATTGCATGCGAAGCTCGGAGAGCGGGCCGGCCTTGGGCGCCAGCGCGACCTCGGCAGGGTACTCCGAGGCGTAATCGATCGGAGCGGAGCCGGCATTGACCTGGAAGGAATCGAGGTGGACTTCGCCGTTGATTTCGAGGCAGAGGGAGTAAAGTTTTTCCTGAGTGGAGCCGGTGAAGGTGCATTGGAAGCGCGTCCAGCCTTGCTCCTCGTAAACGGAGACGGGAGTGGAGGCGGTCTCTTTCAGCTTCTCGCCCCGGACGGAGAGTTTGCCCTCGCCTGTGCCCAGCACGTAGACGGAGGCCGTGTAGGTGCCATTTTGGTCGACCTTGAAGGGTTCGCTGTAGAGGTAGACGGTTTTTTGGAGGCCACCGGGGCTGGGAACTCCACTTTTATTCGTCATTTTGATGAAAAACGAAGGGAAGCCCGATGGGCCGAATACGGCGGCGTCGGAGCCAAAGGTATAGTCGTCGCCGGGGGAGAAGACGGCGTTGTTGCGGCCGGTGATGGTCCACCCACTGGGGAGGCCAGAGACGAGGCGGGAATTGCGGAGGAGGTTGTGCTCGCGAGCGGAGGCCCCTGTCTGGAACAGGGCGGTGGCGAGGAGGAGGGAACAGAGGAATCTCATGAGAGGGTGAAGGTGAGTTCAGAGTGGTCGCTCAGTTCCGGGTTTTGCAGGGAGACGCCGGGCGAGTGGTACTCAGCCTCGCAGAAGTCGAAGCCATCCCAGAATTGGACGACCTGATCGTGGCAAAGGCGACCGGGAGGTGAGTCGATGTACGGCGTATTTCTATCAATGGGTATGGTCCAATCGAAGCGGCCGGAGGGGACGAGAGCAAAGGGCCCGGAAACAGCGTCGAAGCCGATTTTGCCAAGGCGCTTGCCATTGGTGAGCCAGCAGAAGTTACCGTCCTGCACCGACCAGCCGTCAGTGCGGTCGGGGTTGAAATAAACGAGGGGCTCGCAGCCTTCCCTGACCCTGGCGCCGACCGTGGAACCGGCAGGCAATTGCATGAGGTGCCAGAGATCGACGCGGGAATCCTCATCGCCCTGGAGGAGCTTCAGGTGATTCTCGAAAGCGAGGGTGACCGAGCGGGGCCCAGGCTTGAGTGTGATCTCGCGGCGCACGGCGATTTCGGTGGTCTTTCCGGTATTGAGGTCTCGGAGAGAGGCTTGGCCGGTGAGGAGGCAGGAGAGGGGAGAGGTTCGCTCCAGCCGATATTGGCCAGGGTCCATTGCGGGCTGGACCTGGTAGTTCTCGAAGGTGGCGGGTTGGGCGGGGCCCTGCCACATGTAGGCGGCCTCGGGAGCGTGCCAGAGGCGGAGGCCGCCGATCCCTCCGTGGCTCATGTCTTCCAAGGTCCGGCACTGGCCGAGCAGGGGATGAGTCCAGAAGATATTTTCATCGGAGCCCGGGGCGCTGAGCGCAAGCACGCGGGCGCCGGGCGCGATGACGAGAGCGCAGCCCCGGCCGATTTCGCCGAGCCGGCAAGTGGGGAGGTTGAGATCCGAGAGGAAGCGTTCGATGTCCGAGAGGGAGGGCATGGCTAGCGGTTGACGACGTTGTCAAGGGGTTCGCCCTTGATCGAAGCAATGGCCAGGCGGGCAGAACTGCTGCGCAACTCGACCTTTGATTCGCGGCTGCAAAAGGCAGCGTGGCAGGTGACGATGAGATTGGGCGTCTGGGCCTCCTCTGGGGTGCGAAGCGGTTCGTCCTCCACGACATCGAGGCCGGCCCCGGCGATGCGGCCATCGCGCAGGGCTTGAAAGAGAGCGTCCTTCTTGATCAAAGCACCACGGGCCGTGTTGACGATGTAGGCGTGGGGTTTCATGAGACCGATTTCGTTTTCAGAGATGAGGTGCAGCGTGTGCTTGTTGAGCGGGCAGTGCAGGGAGAGGACGTCTGCCATTTTAAGAAGATCGGGGAGGGCTGTGATGCGGCGGATGCCGAGGGCCTTGGCCACGCCGGGGAGCACGTAGGGATCGTAGTAGGCGACCTGAAAGCCGAGGGCCTTGGCGCGCATGGCGGCGGCGGTACCGATGGGACCGAGGCCGACAATACCAAAGACCATGGCGGAAAAACGGCGGAGGCGATCCGGCGCGGTGATGCTCCACTTGAGCGCCTTGGCCGTGACGTCGAGGCTGGCGATCTGGCGGCAGAGTGTGAGTGCGAGCGCGATGGCGTGATCGGCGACCTCCTCGGTGCCGTAGTCGGGCACGTTGCACACCGAGATTTGGCGGGCCTTGGCGGCGGCGAGATCGATGCTGTCGAAACCGACCCCGTTGCGAATGATGGCGCGGCAGCGCGCCAGGCGGTCAATGGTTCGCGCGGTGATGGGCAGGTTGTGCCAGAGGATAATGGCGTCGGCTTGGAGCGTGGTATTGTCGAGGTCGTCCTCGGTGTCCGCGAGTTGATAGTGGATATGGGCGGCGTCGCCGGCGACGGAGGATTCCACTTCGGAAGAAGGCTCTCCGAGCGGGCCGGTTTTCCAGTCAACGATGGCGATGGTGGGTAGACTCATGGGACTTAGGGATGAAGCAGTATTTTGATGGCACCGTCCCTCCGATGGCGGGAGGTTTCGATGGCGGTTTCAAATTCGGTGAGAGGAAGGTGGCCGGTGATGAGGCCTTCCGTTTTGACCAGGCCACGGCGATGGAGGTCGATGCATTCCGGCCAGAAATTGGGCGCACCTACCGAGCCCATGATGGTGACGTTGTTGACCACGAGGGGATCGAAAAGGACTTCGCATTTTTTCCCCGCAAAGAGACCGGTCATGACGACCCGGGCGCGTGGAGCGAGGATTTGCGAGATAATATCCCAGGCGCTGGGATGCCCCACCGCTTCGAGAACGACATCCACCATGTGACCATCAGTCAGCTCGGCGACCGCGGCCGCGAGGCCTTCCATTTGGAAATCCAGCGCAGCATCAGCCCCGAGTTTAAGGCCGGCCGTGAGACGCTCGGCGATACCGCCAATGAGGATGACTTTTTTGGCGCCGTAGGCCCGGGCCGTCTGCACCATGAAGAGCCCGATAGGGCCCGAACCTATGACCGCCACATAGTCCGCCGGGCTCACGGCGGCGAGCTTGGTCGGGGCGAGGGCGATACCGGTGGGCTCGATCGTGGCGGCCTGGTCGAAGCTCAGGCCATCCGTCTTGAAGGTGTTGAATTGGGGCATCACCACGTACTCGGCAAAACCGCCGTCGCGATTGAGCAGGCCGGTCTCGGTGCGGTCGAGGCATTGATTGTACCAGCCCTTTTTGCAGTAGTCGCAGCGGCGGCAGCCGACCGAGCATTCGCCGGTGACGTGGTCTCCGACGTGGAACGCCTTCACGTCCCGGCCCACCTCCACGATCACGCCGGCCCACTCGTGACCGGGCGTGATTGGGACACGAGTCATGCCCTGGGTGAAATAGAACATGATGCCGTCGTAGATCTCGATATCCGTGGCGCAAATGCCGGCGGATTTGACCTGCACGAGCACATCGTCGGGGCCGACCTCCGGCATGGGAATTTCCTCCAGGCGGCAATCCCTGGGGCCGTGGTAACGGATGGCCTTCACGATGCTAGGAGCGCGAGACTTTTGCGACCGTGCCGCGATTCACCAGGATGTCGTCCGGTGCGCCATCGGGCAGGGCGACGTGGCCAATGACGCCTTCGTTGAGAATGGTGTCCATGGGCGCGTCGAGGCGGTTGCGTACCGAGACGTCGCGAAGGATGAGCGTTTCGACTTCGGCGCCCTGATCCACCCGCAAGAGAGGCGCGGTGGAGACGCTTTCATCGCGGTGAATGCGATCGATGGTGAGATGGTGAACTACCAAGCCGCCTTCGATCCAAAGCAGGGGGAAGTCCGGGCTCTTGTCGCGGAGGTAGTGAGGAAGGCGAGGGGCCTTGGCGAGGTGAATATTCCTGAGGGTAATGGCATCAATGCTGCCCTTGGTCTCGCGCTTGAAGTACTTGGTGAAACCGATGCCATACAAATAACAGGTGGCATGGACATTGGAGATGGAGATGCGCCGCACGGGGGATCCCGCCGAAAGAATGCGCACCACGCTCTGGCAATCCGTGGCGTAAATGCCGTCAACCGAGATATCCTCGATCGGGCCCACGCCGGGGGACTCGGCCTCGACGTCGTCCGCATTGATGGCGAGCAGATCGTCGTAGGTGGCGCCTTTGAGATTGGTAATGCGCCCATGGCGGCAGCCTCCGTCCAGATGGATGCCGTCCATATTGTGTGGCACGGGATTCCAGTGCTGAAAGTCGAAGGTGATGTCGTCGATGGTGAAATACTGGAGCCGGGCAAACTGGGTGCAGAAGGTGACGGGATCGCGAAAGGTGATGTTTTTCAGCGCAAACCGCGTGACCCCGACGAAGCGCATGGCAATCCCCAGGTAGCGATTGGGATCGTACGGTTGGGAAAGATTTTTATCCCGGCAGATTTGCCGGATGGGATTGGGCTCCTGCTGGCGATTATCCATGTCCCAGATCCCACCGATGACGGAGATTTCCTCATTCCCGCCGGCGTGATCGTCGTTCGTGATCATCAGGCAATTGCTCTGCGGTGCGAGCCGGATCACGGTGCCGGGATCGAGGATGAGCGACTGCCGGGAGTGAATGATCAGCGGGCGGCTGATCAGGTAGCGGACCGCAGGCGGCGGGAGATGAATGGTGGCGCGCCGTGAGTCAAGCTGCTCCTGAATGAAAGCGGTATCATCGTGAACTCCGTCGCCCGGAGTGGATTTGGAGGAACTAATGGGTGGGACCGGCAAAGCAGTGCTCATGAGAATCGTTGGAGAGGGGAGGGCTGAAGGAATATTTGAACGATATATCAAGAATATCAAACAAAATTATAGCTTACGGAGTTGGATGGGTGCCCACGCGCTCCCCAGATTCCGTCGTTGTGGTTGACATGATATATCGGATATATTATTTGCCCATCCAGTCGTTTCCAATCCCCCAAAGGTTCCCCGTCCCGCTCTCGCCAATAGACCCCTCTTAGTCAAACCTACCCCTGCGATATTTCCATGAATCGAAAATCCCTCCTCCCCCTGCTCGTCGTTTCGGCCCTGGCCACTGGCTCCGCCTGGGCCCAGCCGACACCAACGCCCACTCCGCCCCATGCGAAAGTGGAACTGGCCGACGAAACGATGGCGGTGAACAAGATCGAGACCAGCGGGAAGCGCGAAGTCTTTGCGGCAAACCAGGATTGGGTGGCGATCGATTTCAAACCGGCCACGGTGGCGCCAGGCAGCGCGCTGGATTTCTCGAAATACCTCAAGGCTCCAGCCGGTCAATTTGGTGAAGTGATTTGCTCAGGCGATAATTTTGTCTTCAAGAACGCGCCGGACCAGCCGGTGCGATTCTATGGCAACCACCTGACGCATGGTCTGCCCTTTGTCTCCAAGGATAAAAGCGACCAGATCGCGGACTACGTCGCGGCTAGCGGGTTCAACATCGTCCGGTTCCACAGCTACACCTTTGCCAAGGGAGTGATGCAGGATACGGCGTCCACGGAATTCAGCCCGGAGGCCCAGGACCAGCTCGATTACATGTTCGCCGGGCTGAAGAAGCGCGGCATCTATTACACGCTGCCGCTCAACGTCGGCAATTTCTTCAGTGCCGGTTCCATCACCGACATCCCAGAGTTCAAGGACAAGCCCTACCGCTTTGAAATCTGCGGCTTGCTGCTGGTTTCCAAGGACGCGCAGGAGTGGCTCAAGAAGTACGCGAAGAATCTCATGTGCCACAAAAATCCGTACACCGGAATGGCGCTGAAGGATGATCCTGCCTTGATCCAGCTGGAGATCGACAACGAGAACGGCATCTTCAAGACGCTGGGAGCGATGCCGGAATTTGTGCCTATTTTCAGGCGGAAGTGCCGGGAGTTTCTGGCCGCGAAAAATGGCGCCGAGCCGACGGATCAGCAGGTGGAAAAATACCTGCCGGAGTACGCGCTGGACCTGCAGACCCAGTACTATGAGATGATGCGCGACTACCTGCGACAGATCGGAGTGAAGCAGCCGCTGACCGATATCAGCAATCGCGTAAACATGGCATACTCCGTCCAGCGGAATCTCTTCGACTACGTCGACAGCCACAGCTATTGGGATCTCTACAAGAACCTGCCCGAGAAAGACCAGGATGGGGAAATCAACTACCGCGTGCGGGGGCTGAATCCGAACCTGCAGAAGAATTTTTGGACCATTCAGACCGCTGCGGCGCGCATCTTCGGGAAGCCGATGGCCTGTGGCGAATTTAACACGGACTATCCCTCGCCCTATTGGAACTTTACCGGTCCTGCCTTCGCGGCAACGGCGGGAATGCAAAATTGGAGCGACATCATTCGCTGCGGGTTGCAGCCCTTTGATACCATCTTCTTCGAGGTGTCTCCGTTGAAGCGCATCGCGGGCGGAGGAAATCCTCTGCTGATGCTGTCCGAGCGGATCGGCTCGCTGATCTACACGGGGAATCAGATTCAGCCCCTGCCGACCAAGGTACCGATCGCGCTCACGCCGGAGTATTTGCGGTCCCATCTCGATCTCACCGGCGGCCCGCTGTACCCGCCGACCTACTCCGCGCTGGGTTTCAAGTACCAACTTGGAACAGTGCTCCTCGATGGGAAAGAGAATCTCGACGGATTTCCCTGCGTGGTCATTCCACCGGACATGAAACAACCGGAGAGTCTCAAGGGCAAAAACGTGGTGCTGGCCAATGATCAGGTGGCTGAGAATGTACAAAAGTATGTCCCGCCAGCCACGGCATCTCCCTGGACCTGGGACATGAAGGCGGGAACCGCCCAAATCGTTTGCCCACAAAGCGAGACTTTCATGCTGCCCGCGACCTCGGCGGAAGGCTCGGGAACTGCCGTGAAAGTGACGGGCAATAAGACAGTATCGGTTTCCTTTGTCGGCAGCCTGGATGGCGAACCGCTGGAGAAATCCCGGCACGCGCTGGCCATGTACCTGACTGACATTCGCAACTCCGGCTGCGAGATCGAGGAGGGAAAGAACGGTGAGATGCTGGTCCGGAATTTGGGCAAGCCGCCGCTCCTCGTGCGGCAGGGTAGAGTGACGATGAGCTTCCGGATGAAAGACCGCGCGCTGCCCCAAATCTGGGCCCTGAAGTACGACGGGACCCGCTCGACGGAGATCAAACCGCAGAAGACGGACGAAGGCTTTTCCTTCGAGGCACAGGCCGTGACCTCGCCAGATACATTTGCAGCGTACGAGCTGGTCTGGAATCCTTAGCCCATTCATGCCGTCCGCATCGCGCGATCTTTTCGCGAGTTGCAGTTCGGGCCGAGGTTAATTCTCACCCAATCGTGGCGGGTGCCAAGACCAGGCCGCTCGCTTTGAAGGCTGTCCGGTGAGGTGGCCATGAGAGCCACTATCTCCCAGACTGCTAGTGAGTCTGACTCTCGGTCGAATAATGCGTCCGATCTTCCAGAAAACCCTGTGGGCAGCACCGCAAATAGAAAAGCACCACCAGCGCCCACGGCAATATCATCATCCAGGCCGGGTTTAGCCTCTTCTTGTGCAGTCCGTAAATTACGGCTCCAATCAGATAGAGCCACCATCCCAGCATCACGGCGCCCAATCCCAACTGAGTCAGCGCATCGTAATATCGAAAATAAACATACGGCTCGTTATTTGCGTTCTCCCAAACCAGCCAAAAGGCAATCAGCGACCCAAGCACGCTTAGCACCGCTACCCTCGTTTGCAGCGAGCAGCCCGGTTTGAAATTTCCGACATTCACTGCCGTCAGCCTATCAGCAATCCCCTTCCTTGACATCTAAAAGCGGCTGTCTCGATCCACCCCACCGCCCTGCGGCAAGAGCCAGCCCTGCCTTTAAGCCAAACGAACCTTGATAACCACCTTGCGCACCTGACAGGCCCCGACCGCAGGATCAATGCAGGCCGGCTTATGCGCGTCGTGCTGGAGAAAGACCATGAAAAAACCCGCCCGCAGAATGAGCGGCAGGTCATCGTGATCCTGATAGTAAGTGGCATCGAGCGAAGCATCGTAGGGAGCCTTGGGTGTGAGGTCGGAGGACGGGCAGTAGTAGATAACCTCGCTACCAGAAACGATGTAATGAATATCGGCGTAGACCTCGTGAGACTCAAATTGCTTCTCCGCGGGCGGAGCGGACTCAAAGGTCTGGACCAGGGCGTAGACATCGTCGCCGTCGATGGAATAGCGGCCATCAGGAATGGAGGGCTGGAACTCGCGGATATAGTTGAAACCGGCGGTGAAGCGCGAGCTCAAATGGTACAGGCTCGCCTTGGAAAGGTGGTCAAAGATCATGATGGAATTCGAGGGGGAGGAGACGGATCTAGGCGGTCTGGAGGTTGGGCTCCTCAAGAACGGTGACGCCCGAGGCGGGAAGCTCGTGGCAGAGGCAATACCGGGCGGGCTCGTCTTCCTCGATCGCGACGAAGCGGGCGACTTCCTGCAGAAACACATTATCGCCAATGTCGTCGCAGAAGCTGGAGACCTCGCCGATCATGGGCACCTGGCCGGGGATGGTCTCGTCACCCCAGAATTGATGGATGATACCGGGAGGGATGCAGAGACTCTCGCCGGGCTGCAGGCGAAACTTGGTTTCGCTGGTGAGGAGGTATTCCTCGCCGTCCTTGTAGATTTTGGAGAGCTCGGGATCATCCGAACTCGGGCGCAGGCTAAGGACGACTTCGCCTCCACCGCGGTTGATGATGTCCTCGATTTTCTTGATGTGGTAGTGGGCGGGGGCGCGCTGTCCCTGGCGGCCGAGGATGATTTTTTCGGCATACGGCTTGTCAGTCCCGCCGGGGCGTCCGTTGCGCAGGGTGAAGAGAACACGGCCCACCTGGCGAAAATTTCCGAGCCCGAAATCCGTGACGTCCCAGCCGACGCGCGCCTCGCGGGCGGAATCCCACTCCGGCCCAGCCTGGATCCAATCGGAAGGCTCCCACCGCGCGAAAGGGGGCATGGCAAATCCCTGGGCCGCAAAGATCTCAGCAGCCGCAGTGATTAGGCGGTTTACTTCAGAGCGCGAAAACGAAAAGTGACGCATAATGATATATCAAGATAATCGGCAATATCTCATTGTACAAGATTAAACTCGATGGAGATTTCAGACCGGTCTCTGGACCGAATTTATTTGACCAGCGGATTTTGATATATCAAATGTATCAGATCTTATTTATGAGATGTTTCTCCCCCGCACTTCGCGCCGTTCCCGTGTGGTGGATGGACTGATTCCCCGCCCAAACCATTTCCCTATTCCATGAAGGTAAACTACCGCTGTCTTTATAACCATGAACTGCTGATCCTCGCGACCAGCCAAACCCCCTACGCGAGCTACAATGACCCCGTAACCGACGCCCAGGCGATCGGCTTGGTGGAGGAACTCCGCGGCACGGGAGTCGATGCGCTGATGATCTGCCCGCAGGCCTGGATGACGAATCTATGGGTGTCCGAAATCGACCGCCGCTGGCAGGATATCGCGCCGCTGGAGAAGGAACCGTTGCCTGAAGCCAATGTAAAGTATCCCACCAAGGCTTACTACCGCATCCGGCGCTACATGATGGAAGGGAAGGACCCGGTGGCCCTCACGATCAAGACCGCGCGGGCCTGCGGGATCGCGCCGTTCCTTTCGTACCGGATGAACGAGCACCACTATACGAATAATCCCGATGCGGCGACGCACAGCAAATTTTGGAAAGAGCACCAGCACCTGATGCTGGAGGAGGAAGGCTCGAACCTCAACTATCTCGAAGAGGAAGTGCGCGCCTACTATCGCGCGTTGATCTTTGAATTGCTCGATCGCTACGACGTGGATGGCTTTGAGTGCGATTTCATGCGGTTTCCCAAGTACCTCCCGGCCGACAAAATAGAGGAGGGGATCCCGGTGATGACGGCCTTCATCCGCGAGATCCGCGCGAAACTCGACGAGGTGGGCCGGAAACGCGGCAAGCGCCTGGCGTTCTCGGTGCGCGTGCCGCGAAGCCCCAAGCTGGCGCGGGATATCGGCCTCGATGTGGCAGCGTGGGACCAGGAAGGGCTGGTGGATATCGTGAATGTCTCGTCGATGTTCCGCGTTTCCCAGGAGGTGGATATCGAGGGCTTCCGCGCGGTGGTGAACAACGCGACCATGCTCGGCGAGATGCATTTCGTGAGCCAGCCGGGCGAGGCGCCCGGCGGGTATTGGGTGAACATTAACCGGCTCACCTCGCCGGAAATCTACCAATCCACCGCGCTCTCCTATTTGGAGCGTGGGGCAGACGGCGTGAGCCTGTTTAACTTTGCCTACACGCGGGATCACTCCTTTAACGAACCGCGCCGGAGTTACTACCCCGGTGTGGAGCCGCCGTTTTTCGTGATTCCTTCGCTCACCTCGGTCGAAGCGCTACGGAAATCCTCGCTGTGTCTCGCCCTCACGCCGGATTTCGGAAGCTTCCCGGTCGCGTTGAAAGGGCAGGGCAGCAAGGCCTTCAAGGTGCATGTCGGCGATTGCTTCCAGACGCCTTTCGTGGGCGCGCTACTGCGGGTCGAGGCGGATAGCTTTGTCTCGCATCGCCCCCTGGCGGTGAAGGTGAACGGCCAGGAGACCCGGGCCGTGATTTATGCGGGCGAGCTCTTTCCCGCCTTGTCGCTGGAGGCGCTGCCGCATCCGCAGAAGCTGGTCCACTTCGCCTTCGACGCGACTTTGCTCAAGCCGGGCTACAACGAGATCGTGGTGGAGAACAATTGGGTGACCTCCGGCGGCGGCGGCTATCGTGGTGGGCTGAAATTGCTGCGCATGGAGATCGCGCTGTATCGCACGGCCTCGGCGGAGTTTGCCCATCGGGTGCTGGGCGCGAAGCAGCCCGCGTGAAGCGCGAAAAGCCGGCCCTGCTATCCTTTGGCGAGGTCCTTTGGGACGTCGTCGGAAAGACGGAACATATCGGCGGAGCGCCGTTGAATCTGGCGGCGCACGCTGCTCGGCTGGGCTTGCCGGCGCATCTCTACAGCCGCATCGGCCGGGATGAACGCGGGACCAAGGCTCGCGAGATCGTGCGTGGCTTTGACGTCGGGGACGTCTGGCTTTCCGAAGATCCCGAGCGGCCGACCGGTTGGGTGGATGTGGTGCTCGATGAGAAAGGGGAACCGACTTATTCCATCCCGGAAGGGGTGGCTTGGGATGCGATCCCAGCGCCCCAGGGCGAAATAGCAAAGGAGATCGAGCGGGCCGGGATCGATGCGCTGTATTTCGGCACACTATCGCAGCGGGGAGAACTTTCGCGCGCGGCGCTGGCCGAGTTGCGGCTGGCGTTGCCAGGCGCGCTGGTGTTTTACGACGTCAATCTCAGGCCGCCGTATACGAGCCTGCACCTGGTGCGGGAGTCGTTGGCCAAGGTCGGAATTCTCAAGGTCAATCACGAGGAACTACCGGCGCTGGGGAAATACTTTTGGGGAAAGTCACTCGAAGCCGAGGCGGCATTTGAACGATGGCACACCGAGTTTGGCGTGAAATTACTCTTGGTTACCATGGCAGGCGATGGCTGCTTCGCGATTACGCCTGACGAAAAGGTACGGGTCGCAGGGTTACCAACGAACGTGGTGAGCGCAGTCGGAGCGGGCGATGCCTTCTCCGCCGCCTTTCTCGCCGGTAGGCTGGCCGGCCGCAGCTTGCGCGCCTGTGCCGAGATGGCCAATCGCCTCGGCGCGCTGGTCGCCTCCTCGCCGGAGGCCGTGCCACTCTATACCGCGGAGGCACTGGTCGCCGCCGATTAGAGAATCTTAAATTAAGGCATAGCCGCGAAATGCCTCCCCGGTAGGGGCATCACTCCGCTGATGCCCTGGTACTCCTTCACCATCGGCCACTGAAGTCACCCTCACCGCCGCACTATTTCCCAAACCGCCCCAGCTATTTGGAAGGCGAAAGAGTCGCTGCCTGATACGCCTTCACTTTGGAAAGGTAGGGAACGATCTTTTCGTCGTAATAGCTCCCCCAAAGCGGTAGGTAGGGACTGTTGCTCTTCCGATAAGTCGCAAACCATTCCTCGTAGGTGGCATTGGGGGCAAACCCTCTCAGCCAGATGTCTTGATGGCAGGCCACGTGGTTTTTGTCGCACCAGGGCTTCCAGGTTTCAGCGTAATAATTCCGCAATTTGACGAGGGCGGTGAACTCCAGCCGGGTATTGAGCGCGAGCCATTCCTGCCGGGAGATCTCGCCGTGCAGGGCGCGCTGGTAGATGGCGAGAAATTCCTCATCGTTGGCCACATTGAACAGCTCGAAGACACCATGCGACCAAAGTTCTTCAAAGGACGCGGGCGTTTCCCGGCCGTCCTTCGGCAGGTCGGCGCGCAAGCGGATGAGCGCGGGGCGGCCCTGCCAGGGATCGGAGTGCTCGGCCTCAATGGGTAGCTTGAGCTTGAGCGGACTGGGATCCCAGTCGATCGTGCTGCCGGCGATCTTTTGGTCGTAGGCCTGGGCCGCGGCCACCCAAATCGCGTCTTCCGGAGTGACCTTCCTGATCGTTCCGTCCGTGGTCAGGCATTCGCTCATCGCCGGGCGGTCCTGCAGCATCGCCTCGACCTGACGGTCGCCGTGGTCCGGCGGGGACGTAGCATGGGCCGCCAGAGCCCATCCCGCCAGGCAGGCGAGAAGGGGGAACTTAGTCACAAAAGCTTTCTACACCTGCGCCTTGAGCTTGGCGAGAACGTCGTCCTTGGCCGCCCAATAGGTGGCCCAGGCCTGCGTGACGGAATCAGCCTGGATGGAAACCATGCCCTCCTTTTCCGAAAGATCGCGATGGTCCTGCCAGAAGCGCTCGCGGTAGGGGCCTTCATTGAGTTCAACCTTGAAAGTGACGGGGCCGTCGAAACGCAGAGGCTTGGCCGCAGGCGGGTTCTTTACCAGGTGCTTGGCCTTGGAGAGAATTTCCTGCTCGAGATCGGTCCAGGCAAAGCAGCGGCCCTGATGGAACCCATGGCCCTCCTTGACCACGACGGTTTCCACTCCCGGGATGAGCGCGCTGGCCTCCTCCGTGCCGTGTTTGTCTCCGATGATGAGCACGAGTGGCACGCCCGCATCGCCCGCGACTGCGGCCTCCACGCCGATCTCGCCGACCAGTTTGCCGTTGATGAAAATCGCGCGGATATCGGGCTCGTACGTGTGCGGGAGAATCCCTCCCTCGCAACCCCACATCGCGTGGTAGCCCTGGAGGATCAAACCGGAAAAGGAGCTATCAATTCCACCGCGCCATTCCGACGTATAGGGAGGCTTGCCGCGCACCACGCACATCTTGGGCGGCAGGCGAAAGGCATCCACATTCAGGCCATAGTAGTGTTCGTCGTAGATCTCGACGGCTTCCGCGCCACCGGCGACGAGTCCGCGACCGAGTGCGTCCAATTCGGCGTGGAGCCACTCCTGCGCCTTGTAGTAGGGTGCGCCTCCCGGGATGACTTCCTCCCAGGCAACAACTCCGGTGAGGCCTTCCATATCTGAACGTACAGCGTACTTAATCATTGGTGTGGAAATGATAATTCTGATATACCAAAATGACAATCGAAAAGGGCGAATCGCTTGTTAAACGACGATGAATTTACGCTTCCAGTTGAGTTCCGGTGAAAACACGAGGTACCACGGCCGGAAATCCTAAAAAGGTTGACGAATGGATCGGATAAATCAATTATCTCAACATGCCCGAAATAGTGCCCTCCGCCGACGAAACTTGGGGTTTCGAAAGCCAATCTGGAAAGGTCTATCGCGGGTTGCGTGAGGGAATCATCAAGGGTGCTCTGAAGCCGGGCACCCGGCTCGTTCGCCGCACGATCGGTAAGCAGTTTGGCACGAGCCCCATCGCCGTGGCCGAGGCTCTCTGGAAATTGGAGACCGATGGTCTGGTGGAAAGCGAGCCCATGTACGGCTCGCGCGTTTGTACTTTTAGCCTGGAGGATATTCGCAGCGAACAACTGCTGCGCCAGGCCCTGGAAACCGAAGTGGCCCGTCTGTGCGCGATCCGGCACGAGGAATTACCGGTGGACCAGCTCATGAAACAAGCGGTGGCCCTCGACAAGATCATGTCGCAGGCCCGTGATCATCAAAGCCAGAGCGATATGGCGGCCCACCAGGAGTTTCACATGGCATTGGCGAGAAACTGCGGCTCGACCGCCATCGCGGAGACGCTTGGCCGGGTTTGGTTCCGCAAGTTGATGCTCTTTAACTGGGTAAACTCGGCGCTGTTTCCGGTGCCGGAGGATTGGCATCAGCGCCTGCTCAATGCCATCATGGCCGGCGATCCGGACTTTGCCGACCGCGCCATGCGCAAGCACGTCGAATTTGGCTGGGAGCATCAGCTTGATGTTCTTCGCCAGTTGCAAAAAGACGCGACGGTTTAGTTTCTCCAGGCGCCCGGCCCCTTGGCGAGTAGCCAGGGTATCCCGTTTATGGCGCGAACGATTTTTCGTTCAAGTCCTTGGGCGGAAAGCCCGGGGGCGAATAGTGCTTTGCGCCGCCCTGGCGCTTCCATTCCCGGTAGAGCAGCAGCAGGAAGACCATGGCAACGACCAGGAAGGGATAGCGCCAGGCTGGGATCATGCGGTAGCAGAAGTCCTTGCCCCAGACGTCGTCGGGCAGGAGGGTTCGCATGCCGGTCATGAACCACGCCACGGAGATCGAGCCCAGAATATTCATCAGGGCGCCGGCCAGGGCGTTGAAGGAGCAGAATTGGCCAAACTGTTCCCGGGGCAGCAGGCGCATCATCAGAGGAATCCCCACCGAGCCGAGAAGCAGGCTGAAAGGAAGGTCGATGGCGGTAAGCGCAATCATGACGTGGAAGGCCTGCTCTGGAGTGAAGTGGCCAAAGAGCCACACGAAATTGAGCGGGACGATGACGAGCAGGCAACTGAGCATGCAGACCCAGACGCGGATCGGGTGAAAGCGGTCGGCCAGGGCGCCGGCTGGGTAATGCAGGATCAGTTGGGCAAATTGGATGCCGGTATTCAGCAGGGCCAACTGTTTCAAGGTGATGCCGAGAGAGAGATTCAGGTAGAGCGCGAAGACCGCGATGGCGTTGGCCAGCGTCATGAACATGCCCATGAGGAAGTAGAAAACGTACAGGCGATGGCTGAGGCACTGGCGGGAGTAGGTTTTCATTTCCGCGAGGAACCGTCGCAGAGGGCCGTGGGCATTGACCGGGCGGGGCGGCGGAGGGGGATATTTGCCCTCCTTGATGATGAGGCACATCAAGGTGAAGCCGATCAGATAGATGGCAGCCGCACCGAGATAGATGGCGCGCATGTAGGTGAGCGCGTGCTCGTAGAAAAACGCATTGTAAATCATCGCCGCCGAGCTGGCCACCACGCGGAACATGCCCATGAAGCGCGCCATGAAGGCCTGGGGCACAACGTCGTTGAACAGATACCAGAAGGTGGTGTTCACAAACATGTCGAAGACCTTGAAGGTGGCCATGAGCAAGCCCACGGTGAAGATGGACATGCCGACGATGCCCCAGCCGCCCCAGGGACCGACCATGGCATGCAGCCAGCCCCCAATCTCGGGAGAAAACGCCATGAGCACCAGGGTGGCGGAGAGGAAGGGCGCGGAGAAAAGGAGGAATGGGATGCGCCGGCCCCAGGGGCCGCGATGACGGTCGCTGGCGGTGGAAATCACGGGGTTCAGCGTGAAATTGATGATGCTCGGTACCGTGGTAAGGATGATCGGCAGGACCCAGTCCGGGGCGTGGAGTTCCCGGAGACGCAGCGGCACGATGCTATTATTCACATACTCCATCACGGTGAAGCAGAAGTCGCCCCAGAGCAGCCAGACGCAGACCCAGACGAGGCCTGCGGTGGTATAGCGCAGGGTGCCCACCCGGAGCCGCGGATCACCGTCGGACTGGGGATGGGAAGGTTCCCGTAACTTGGGAGGGTTTGGGAGAGATTCTCCCTTGGTCCCGGTCATCAGGGGCGGAAGATAACCGGCCTGCCGCTGGCCGGGGAGAGGATGAAGGTCGCGAAGTTCTTCGGCAGGTGCGGCGTGCTCTGGGCGTACTCGGGCTCGGAAACCAGGGAGAAAAACGCATTGGTCCCGCTGTAGGGAGTGCCGTTCAGCATCTGGTAGTCGGTGATGCCGTTGGGCCGGAAATAGAAGGCGACCCATTCGTAGGTTTGTCCGCCGACCTTGTTGGTGCCGGTTCTCTGGAAATCCGTGTCGGAGGCCAGATCGCTCAGGAGTTGGGACGCTTCGGCACCCCTTGGAATGACTAGGTTTTGAGGCAGGATCAGGGGGCGGCCGCCCTGGCGGATCAGGCCCTGGGCCTGCCAGGCATCGTACTCGGCAGACGAGCCGTAGAAAGGGGACTCGGCGACCAGTACGCTGATGGCCTCGTAGTTCTTTCCACCTGGTTTGGCCAGGAAACGCACCTGCACGTACTTGTTGTTGGCGAGGGCGGTCTGCCGGGCTTCGTCAAGGGAGCCCTGCAGGTGAGCCACCGTGGTGGTGAGACCGAGATTGCTCCCACCGCGGCCCAGGCTGGAGGCTCCGACGGCGATCAAAATGGCCATGATCGCAATGACGACCAAAAGCTCGATCAGGGAGAATCCATGGGATGGTCGCCGGCGGATCATAGGTCGGTCCATTTTGCGCCGTGCATGGCGACGCTGGTGCGGAAGATCCGATAGCTGACTTTCAGCGAGTTGAGTCCCGTTTCGAGTTTTTGGAGGTCGGTCTCGAGATAGTTGGGATCCTTGAAAAGATTGTCGAGGTCGACCACCGCCCGCACCGTGCCATTGGCAAAAGGCGGCGAGGTGCCGTCCGCTCCTCCGTAGAGCTTGGCGAGCTTTTGGGCGGATGGTTCGTCGATCGCAACCACGACGAGTTCGATAAGAGGGGGGAGCTGATTGCGCAGGCGCCGGTCCACCGTGACGCCGGTATTTTCCCACCCGCGGCTGTCGTAGGAGAAATCCTTGGTCAATTCGTCAAGCTTGTCGGACTGGAAGGGAGAGAGCCGTGGAAGCATGGCCATGGTGATGATATTCTCCGCCAGTGGCTGCTTGGGGGAGTCCGTCGAGGTGAGATTCAAGCCGGTGAGCCAGCGAAGGTCGTAGACAAACTTGGCCAGCCCCTGCGAGTCGAGTTCACAGGTGCTCTCGTAGATCGCATTGCGCTCGGCCGGTTGAGCCACTTCCATCAGCCGGTAGCGGTAGCGCACCGGCACCTTTGTCTTAACCGTGGAAGGCTTGAAGCCGTCGTCGTTGCCAAACTCGATATAATAGCCGAGCACGTTCAGAAGACTTTCCTTGGGTCGATTGTCCTGGGATTGGACAAAACTGGTCGGGGCCTGGAAAAACACCGCCTGGCCCGGAGTGACGAGCCCGGAGAGGCCGGCCGCGGTGAACAATTTGGTGGCGCGGTCCGTGATAAAATGAAGCTCGGACATGCGCAGATATTGGGTGGGCACGCTGGAGCGGTCCACCGTTCCGCTGCTGGGCTTGTAGGAGGGGTTGATGAGCGGCACAGGCCGGCCGCTGCTGTCGGCGTAGCTCATATAGGTGGCGAGCGTGGCCTGCGAGAGGTTGCGGCTCATGGCCTCAAAGGCCGCACGGGCGGAAGCGAAAGAGGCCGCCCGGCCGGAACTCGATTTCCAGGACTTGGAAACGGAAGCGAACATCTGTCCGATCAGGACCATGATGAGCGCCATCACGGCCATGGCCACCAAAAGTTCGAGCAGAGTGAACCCGAACCGAAACCTTGGAACCGCCCGGCGATCAGCGGGGAGACTAGATGCCATTGTCGGCAATGAAGAGAGTGACCCGCGAAAGGGACTGGCCTCCCTGAACCGAATAGATCTGGATGGTCACCGGCTTAAGCGAGGAGTTCGTGGGGCCGAAGATCGCGGTGGAGGCCATGATGTTTTCGTACTTCACCCGAAAGTGGGCGTCGCTGGAAGTTGCGACTTCCAGCCCCTGGTCGCTGAAGTAACGCTCCTGCCCTTTGCGAGAGTCGATCTGGGCATAGGGAGCCTGGGCCAGTTCGGCGCTGATCACCCGCACAATGTTGGCCCGGCAGGTCGCGTCGATCGCGTCGCGATAACTGTGCAGGCCCACGGGGAGCACTCCGCACAGCGCCATGAAGGCGAAGGAGACGATCCCGAGCGAGAGCAGCACCTCGATCAAGGTAAATGCGCCGCCGCCCGATTGGCCCCGGCCCTGCGTCCCCCGCGACAGTATGATCCGATCGGATCTTGAGGGAGCGGGAGAGAAGTTCATGCCGGGGGAGGTTTTGGGAACTTTCCCGAAAAGAGCAGGAAGTGGGGTCATTTGCAAGGTTTTCTTTGGGATCCAGTCAGGGGGCGAACTGCTGGTGTTCGATCTGGCGGAAGCGGTATTGGCTGCTGAGCGGGGGAAAGGCGGCGTCCACGTCAAAGGCATTGCCATCGCCAAAACTCGTCCCGTAGTCCTTGATGTTGGGATCGAGGTAACGCTCCACGATGGTCGAGCCGCGGTATTCGCCAGTGACAATCGGGTTGTCCCGTCCCAGCCGCGAGTTCAGCGTCTGAACCCAGAAGTGGACGCGGAAGGTATTTGAGCGAGTGGTCACCCGGGGATAGAGGTGATTGTAGGGCATTTCGCGCTTGTCGTCTCCGGTCAATGTCTTGTCGTTCCAGAAGTTTTCCGCGTCGGACACGCCATCCGGGTTGAGGAACATCTCGCAGATTTCCGAGGCGGAGACGAAGGGGTCGTTCTGCGTGTCGAAGCGCGTGTCGAAGGCGGTCAGCGTCTTGTCCACATCCACGAATTTGCGGTAGGAAGTGGCTGGAGCATCGAGCGTGGAGTTGCTGTTGCTTCGGTAAGGGCTGCCAGTTGCCTTGGCGGCGGTCTCTGGAACTGCGACGATGGCGGAGCCGGCCGCGGAGGTGCCGGGGAAGTTGGGAGCCAGGCTCGGGGCGGAGCTGGAGGTCATAATGTCCATCAGCGCGTAGAGTGCCGTCTTGCGCTTGATGTAGGTGAACGGGGCGATCTGGTAGTTGAGGTTCACCTTGCCGGCCGTGGCATAGTTTTCGGTGATGGCGTAGGGCTCGACGACGGGCATGTAAAAGAGGTCGAGCAGGTAATGGTCGCGGGGCGTCTCACTCCAGCCGCGATGGTTGCCCTTCCCCCCGGCGGGATTGGGGCAGAAAAGTAGCGTTTCCCACGAGCCTGGAGTGCTGCCGGTCGGGCGGGAAAGAAGGGAGCCAAAAATAACCGGGGAGGGCGCCTGCTTGAAGGGGGAATACATGATGCCCGTGAGATTTTTGGACTGGGTGTCGCCGGTCGTCGTGGCGGAATCATCCGTCCCGGCGCGACTGTATTGGGAGCCAAAGTACGGCGGAGTGGTGTCGATGTTATTGGCGACGTTTTTGTCCCGCGAAACCCCGCCCAGGTCCGGGCCGACCACGATGGCGCCAGCGGGCGTATTGCCGTAGCCCTGGGAAAAATCGCCGACCGACGAGGAACCATTGCGGGCCGATGCCCGGCTGGTGGGCGAGGTGGCCTGGCCGGGCCCGGAGTATGCGGTGATAGTGCTGTGCAGCCGGCCGGCCCGCTCGCCCGCCGTGAAAGGGGAGGTCGAGGTCGAATCACCATCGACCGTAAGCAGAGTGTTTTTCTCGCCACCGGCGGAGTCAAGCGCGGTGGCTGGATTTTGGTAGCCCGAGAGCAGGCTGGTGGCATGAAAAACGCCGCGCGTGGAGAAAAGAGGATGAGGCTGCCACCAGGAGGTGGGAATGTTGATATTCTGGGCGGCTACGCGGAGGTCGCCATTCACCGGAGTGCTTCCCTGCAGGAGGTACGAGCGGAATACATCCATCTGCGTGGTTACCTTGGGGCTGGCGTTTTTGTTGGGCACATTGAGCAGGTAGTCGGTGTAGCGCAAACCACCCCGCACGTAATAGCTCGTGAGGGCGCGGAAGGTGGTGGGAACCGTGCTGGAAAGCGCCTGGACGGGCCCGGGCCGGGGAAGCGGAATGATGGTGTTGGCCACGTTGATCGTGGTCTTCATCAGGCAGTTTGAATTGGACGGAGTCTGCCAGTTGGCATTCACCGGCGACAGTGCGGTCGAGGCATCCTTCAATCCCGGATACATCGTGATATCCAGGGAAGCACCCGACATGAACGTCTCGAAATAATCTTTTCCGTTCGCATTGACCGGTTCCTTGGCGATGGCTGCTGGAGCGGGGAGGGGGCTGGGAGGCGGGTTGGGAAAGCCTTTCTGGGGGAGGCGAAATTCAATGACGTCGCTGACGAAGGGATAGTAGACATCGTCCCGGCCTGCCCACGAATCGGGGGAGGCGTCGCGCCAGGCCTGATCGTCCGTACCGAGGATGGTGCGATTGGCCAGGACCTTGAAGCGATGGTCGGTCTCTGCGCTCTTATTGCCCGATTGTGCGTTGTTCTTGATCACGGCGTACATGCCGTAGGCCGGTCCCATGCTCCCGCCCTTGGTATCTTTGCCCAGTCCGGAAAAGAAGGAGCCAACGTAGTTGGTATCCCGAAATCCCCCACTCGAGTTGGGCACAGGAAATCCGATGCCACCGGCTGCCGCAAGGTCGGTTGTCCAGGTCGAGATGCCGCCCGCGACATTTCGCATCGTGATCGGCGAGGGCAATCCGGGATTCATCAAGGGATTGGGAACCGGCGTGATGGCGGCATTGTCCGTGATGAAGTTGAATGGAGTCGCCCCGTTGATCTTCATCTGGAAACGCGGTTCACTGCCATAGAGGCTGCTCACCGGCATCTGATAGTTCAACAAGGCGACCATGCGGACCTTGCGAATCACATAGTCGGGCATGCCATCGGGAGTCAGCACGGAGGGGTTGTTGTTGTCGCGAAGGTCGATCGGTACGCCATTGGCGTCCTTTTCAAAATCGTCGCCCTGATTGATAAACTGGAAGATCACTTCGGTGAGCACGGGAAACCGCCCCATGCCCTTGGTCCCAAGGGTGTTGATCAGGAGCGGCGCAATGTCGTCGAAGCCCGCCGTCTCGGTGTCGTGTCCCTGGGGAAAGGAATAAGGCTGGAAGCCGACGGGCACGTACGCCTGGTTGACCGTGTTGACCTCGCTGCGCAGGTAGTCCCACATCCCGGTGAGGATCGAGTCGCGATTGGTCTGGCCGTACTTGGAAAGGAAAGTGCCGGACCCCGCGCGGACCGACTTGGCCGAGGGCAGCGTGCGGGAAGTCATACTTTGCAGGTAGCGAAAAACAGCGCGGTTGGCCGGGATGTCGCGCCAGTCGGCCTCGGGGTCCCAGGCGCTTTCGCGCTGAAAGTAGAACCGTTTGCGCTTGTTGTAATCCAGGGTGCCATCGCTGTTGACCCCGCCCAATTCGGAGGCAAAGCGGATCAACCGGTCTTCCGGGGTCAGGCGCGGATCCACTGAGGTTGCGACCATCTCCTGGTTGAAGGGCCACAGGCTGATGCGGGGCCGATTGAACAGATTGAGTTCCGGCGCGCGGCTCTGCGTGGTGAGAAAGAAGCGCAACTCGTCGAGTTTTTGCCCGCTGCTTTCCAGTTTGTTGCCATTGACCGTGTTGGCCAGGCGCAGCCCGCTGGCGTCGAGGCCCTTGCCATAGGAAAGCTCGTCCACCGTGGCGTAGAGGCGTTCCATATCGGTGGAGCCCAGCTCGCGGGTCAGCCACGCATACTTGGTTCCTCCCTCGGAGCCGCCCCAGCCGATTCGCGGGGTGAGGCTGGCCGCCACGCGGGAGCGCTCGACGGGATCGGTGATATCCCGCAGGGGCTTGAGCACCGCCTCCAGGCTGGTCGTGGCCGGATGCCCCGGCCAGCGCTGATACTCCTGGGCGATCGGCTGGGTGCGCCCCATCATGTGATCTTCCCGGGTGTTCAAGCCGGGCGTGTCAAAGAAGACGCCGCTGCTGGCGGTGTTGAGGTTGACCTTGCAGGTTTCGTCATCCGTCCAAAAGGCCACCCGGGCCACCGCGCCCCGGCGTTTCGCATCGTCCACCCCGACAAATTCACCATCCGCGGTTACGTAGATCCAGCGCACCGGCATGGGCAGCAAATTGTCGGTGGGACTGGCTGAGGCCGGGGCGACACTGCTGGTGTCGTAGGAGAAGCCCTGCACCAGCGAAGTGGCGTTGGGATCCGCGATGGGGTAAACCTTGCGGCTCCCAAATTGCACCGGCCGGTTGAGATCGACGAATTCGTTGGTCCTCGAACTCCAATCGGGAGGTACTTCGTCGGAGAGGGTGGAGGCGCTTCCCGGATCGTAGCTGGAGGACTCTTCCATCTTGTAGGACGAATACAGCTTGAAGGCCTTTTGCTGGCCGTCGGAAGAGAACGTGCGCAGCAATCCCGGCTGGGAAATCCAAGCCTGATTAGGGTCCGACGTGGCCTTGGCAATCTGGGCCGTGACCAGGCTGAGCGGAACATCGGCCAGCAATTTGACATCGCTGCCCGCGCCGTAGGAGCGGGAGGAGGAAACTTCCTGCCGGGCGGAAAGCAGGATGCCCACCACCAGGATCGACAGCAAAACCAGGGTGGCCAGGACCAAAACGAGAGCCATGCCCCGCTGGCGCCGGGCTGGGCTTAAAGTACGGGAGCGGGAACTGGCTGGGGAGGGGGAAGACAAGGTGCGGGGAGGATTCCGTGAACGATCACGCATTACGCGAAATTTGTCAAGGCCGCCTCCGTTTTGCGATGTCCTAATGCGAAGAAAGCTTTTTTGAGAGGTGATCGCGCCAAGTCTCATTTCGGTGCGATCGCGGCCGAGGAATAAAAATTCCCCTTATCCAGACACGCCCTCCTCGGCGATCTCATTCTCCGAAGCCCTGCCCCCTTATTCCGGTATTTCATCCAGCAGGCGCTGGGCTTCCGCATAGACCCGCTCCGAGACCCACAGCGAAGAATCGCGCAGGGCGGCCAGCTTGGTTTTTGCCTCACAGAGGTTTAGCACGCCAAGGCGGGCGGCTTCCAAAACCAGACCGAGGGAGCCCCGCACGGTTAATCCCAGCGACCCGGCCAGCAACCGCGCCGCTGCGTCATCGGTAATTAGGCAGTCAATCCCCAATTCCTGGGCCAACGCTAGGGCATCCGCCTCGCCGCGATCCAATAAGCCCGCCATTTGCCAAGCTTGGGATTGCGCGTTCGCCTCGTCGCCCAAGGAGTTTGCCCTGATCCGCCCTTGTTGCTCGCAAATACGCCACCGACCGGGAGAGTGCCGTTCCAGTTCTTCGACCACGCTAAACGGACAAACCGCATCCAGCAGCCGCCGGAACAGGAAACCTGCGTCCGCTTCTGCCAGATGGAGGAGTGGCCCGGTATCGACGACGGCGCGGATTATTTCGCCATCTGCCCGCGCACCCATGCGATGTCTTCAAGTTGTTGGGACTCGATGAGTTGATAACGCTTTCGGGCCAGGAAATCGCGCAGAGCGGCCAGAGCCAATTCTCCGGCGTTCGATCCCGTTTCCGCTTCGGCTTCTTTCAACGCCTCGGCCAACGGATCGGGTAATTCCAAAGAGATCGTCGTCACGTCCGAAACCTAACCGATTTGTTCTCGATGGGCAAGCCGGACGAATTTCATCTCATCAACATCTTCTCCGCAATGGCACGCCCCGCTAAGGTTCCCGGCCGGCCTGAGCCGCCCACGGGGAATTTATATTCCGGCCTCGACCAGCTGCGCAATCCCAGCCTTTTCCGGGCTTTCCGCCGGCAAAAGCGTGGCGGTGACATGGTGATGGCTGCCGGCCTTGGGCAGCGGCAGCCGGTTGCCCTCGATGGCCCGGCCATCCAGGGTGAGCGAAACCATGCCGCGCTGGAGCTGGTGAGGATTGAAGATCTCGATGTGGTAGATCGCGCCGCGAAAGGTGCGCTCCACTTCGCAGTTTTCCCAAGCCGAGGGCAGGCAGGGATCGATGACCAATCCTTGATAATCCGGGCGCACGCCCAGCATCTCCTGGGCTGGCACGGTGTTGAACCAGGCCACCGAGCCGGTGATCCAGGTAAACTCCATTTGGAAACTATTGTTGCGATGCTCCGGGCCGAAATAGCAGTTCGCGTACATGTAAGGCGGGCACTTTTGCTTGAGGGCCATGTCGCCGTCCACATAGCCCGGCGTGATTTTCTTGAACACCTCATAGGCCTTGTCGCCCATGCCGTAGCGCAGCAGGCCGAGGATCATCCAGATATTCAGGTGGGAATAGACCGTGCCATTTTCGCAAATACCCGGCTCGAGGCTGCTGATGCGGCCGATGCTGGGATCCTCCTGCTTGTAGGAGGGCGCGAGGAGCAGGTAGCCCACGGGGGTGCCGAGAATGTCGTCGCAGGATTCGATGAGGCGCTCGGCGCGTTCCTCACTCGCCGCGCCGGAGATCAGGGCCCAGCTCTGCGTCTCCATGAAGATGCGGGCAAATTCATTCCGGTGCGAGCCGAGGGGCTTGCCGTTGTCGTCAAAACAGCGGGTGTACCAATCGCCATCCCACGCTTGTGTATTGATGGCCTGGAGCAAACGCGCCCGCCTCGCCTCGTATTCGATCTCCCGGGCGGTGCGATCGAGGTGGTGCATGAGCTCCGCCATCTGACGAAGCGCTTCCGCGCAGGCCTGGCTCAGCCAGACGCTTTCTCCGCGGCCTTCCTTGCCGACGCCGGTGAGAGAGTCGTTCCAGTCGCCGAATTTGATCAGGCAAAGATCATGCGCGCCTTTGTTGCTCTCGAGGAAATCCAGCGCGCGCTCAATGTGACCCAGCACAGAAGCGGTGCCTCGATCGTAGAAGGGCACGGACTCATCGAGCAGGGCCATGTCGCCGGTTTCCTTCAGGTAGGCCACCAGCGTGAAAACGAGCCACAGGGCGCTGTCGGAGTAGGCCTTTTCGTCGACCGGATTCCAGCCGCGCAGGGCCAGCCCGGATTGGCACTGGTACTGGAGCGCGGTGAGAAGAATCTCCCGGGTGCGTTCCGGCTGGATCGCGACCACGCCGAGGCCATGCTGCACGATATCGCGATAGCCGTTCCATCCCCAGCGGCACCAGGTCGATCCAAAAAGCGCGGCCTGTTTCACCCAGGTATTCACCATGCGATCGAAATGCTGGTCGGGTGTGCGCACGCGATTCCGCTTTTTCAGGGCCTTCTTTTCGTCGAGGAGCGCCTGGAACCAGGCCTCCACTTTTCCGAGATAGCGGTCGCGCAAGGCCCCGATTTTCTCCTCCTCATCCGTGGCGCCGATTATCAGCGAAAACGCGGTCTCCCCATCCGTGGCCAGCGAGATATCAAATTGGGCGGCTCCGATGGTGGCCTCCGACGAGCCCGCCGTATTGGTACAATGTCCCGCCACCACGGCCCGGGGATCGGCCAGGCTATTGTAGGGGCCCACAAAGGCGTCGCGGCTTCCGTCAAATGCCACGATCTCACGGTCGGAAGTCATGAAGCCGATGAGGTGATCGTGCGGCTTGCGAAAGGGGTGCTTGGAGGCGACGACCGCATTGAGCGGGCGATTCATCCACACTCCGCGGAAGATCATGTCGCCGTAGCTGTCGAAGCCCCACTTGTATTTGAATTGAAATTGATTGTAGGCAAAGAGGGAAAGGGATCGCTCCCGGCCCGAGGTGTTTTGCAGACGGATACTCCAGAGTTCCACCGGATCGTGGCCGGAGGGAACGAAGATGCGAAATTCTGCGACGATGCCCTCAACCTCGGTTCGGATCGTCGTGTGCCCGGGTCCATGGGTGCAGGCGTAGCTGGTGTAGGCGCGCCGCACCGGCTCCCAGTTGATGTTCCAAAATTCGCCCGTCGCGTTGTCGCGAACATAGATCAGGCGGCTCATGAGATGATCGCGTCCGAAGACATCGAAATCGCAGATGCGGCCCACACCGGTGAAGAGCTGTACGCCTTCCTTGCCCTCGACCTGATAGTCGCAATATCCGACCCCGGTTTGCTGAACATTGGAGAACACGGATTCGTTCCAGAGGAAGTTGTCGAAGGCCCGGGGGGTCTGGGGATTGGTGATGGTAAAATCGGCCCCATCTTCCTGAAAGTGTCCGTACGTCGTTTTCATTCGCAGCCTACAATGCATCGCAAACCGGTCATTTCGTCAATTAAAACGGGAACCATCACGGAAATGGGCGGCAAAATCCCGTTTGGCGGGTGACGCCAGACCAAGAAGGGGATGGAGGCACAATCCTTGAGAATTACTGGATCGCAAGCCTGTGCTTTGCCTTCGCGAGGGAGGGTGCGGGAAGGGAGCCGACGATTGGGTCAAAGAATTCAGCTTGCACGACGGCAGTTGGGTGGGAACAATCCCACCAATGTTCCCCTCGAAAATCGGTCTTTTGCTGGTCCTGCTGACCTGGGCCTTGCCCTCGGCTTTTGGTGGAGCGCCACCCGATATCACCGCAGGCTTGAAGCTGATCGATGAGATCGATCCGGCGAAGGTGCCGCCCGAATATCAATCGGAAGCGGATGCGAGCCGGGTGGAGAGCCTGCTCGGCCGCGAAGCCAGAGTCTTGCCGCCGGGACCGCGTGCGCTGGTGATGGCTTACGTGATCGGCAAGGGCAAGGGGCTGGTGCCGGGCCAGGCGTATGTCCTGACGGTGGATTATCCGGACGATGTGTCGCGCACGATTTTCGTGGCCAATCGCGGGGCGGATTACGTGCGCGGCTGGGCGACCGGCAAAGCCTGTGGCGACGTGCGCTCGCAATTTGCCGAGCCCTCGGTCGAGTCGCTGGATTATCCGCAGACCGGGCAATGGCAGACCTTCCGGCAATACTTTCACCTGCTGGATCGCTTTCAGGACGTAAAGGGTTTTCGCTCGGCGAAGGAAGGGGATCGCCCGCATGTTCCGGAGGATGGATTTCACGTGGTGATTTTCCAGGCCAAGCAGGTGAATGATCCACGCTCGGAAGGAGCGGCGATTGGAAAGATCCGGCTCTATGAGGTGGGTGATCCGGCTAAGCTTTGCGCACCGATTAATTACCCACCGGACGGGCTTCCGCGCCGCCATGTCTTCTGGCGCGAGGAGATGTCCGATGCGGCCATTCAAGGGCTGGGCGCCCAACGTGGAGCCGCCGAATCCGTGGACTGGTATGTGGCCAAGATGAAGATGGCCAAGGTTCTTGGGATCAACACCTTTACCAAGGACCTGTTGGAATTTGGGCACAATCAGGGCTGGGAATCCGACGATGAAAACTGGGTGGTCGACGCGCAGCCACCGAACCGCGATCTCTGGACGCGCCTTGTGCCCGTGGTGGCGGCTGAGGGATTCGAGATCCTGCCGTACTATGAATACAAGGGCGGCATCGGTATGGCGCCGGACAGCTTTGCCAAGCAGAAGCGGGCCCAAAAATTGTACCATGGAAAACGCGGCGAGAAGTACACCGGCATCTTTTGGACGGAGGATCACAACGCGGACCTCACCGATCCCGACACGCTGGAAGACGCCAAGCGCGTGCTCGATAAGACCGTGGTGCGCTTCAAGGATGAGGCGAAGTTTGCCGGCATCTGGCTGCGCACGAGGAACACGCATCTGCCGATCAGCTTTTCCGATGCGGCCATTGCGCGTTTCCGAGCGGACAATCCGGATGCGACGGCCCAATCGGCCAATCAGGATTCGTTGATCGCATCCTACGAAGGAGACAAGGCGCTCTATCACAAATACCTGGATTGGTGGTTCGATCGCCGGGCAAAGTTTCTGATCGCGCTGCGCGACTATCTGCGGGAGCGGCTCGGGCAGCAGGACGTGCAGGTCATTTTCACGCCCTGGGTCGGCGAAGCCGTACCGGCCCTGCATGGGGTGAATCAGGAGGGCGGCAATCCCGGCGTGATCACGGACGACGTGGCGTGGTGGAAGGCCTATGCCGGTGGCCTGGAGGATCCCTGGTGGAAATGGCATCTCATGCCGACGGACTTCCATGTCGCGGTGGAGAAGAATTTGTTTGGCGCAACGCTCCGGGAACAAGCTCCCGCCAAGGCTAATGGCGACGAGCATTTCCATTCTGCGCCGGGGGCCGATCCTCTGCGCTATAAGGGGGTGGATAATGTGGCCATGACTTATCCTATCGGGCGGCTTTTCACCATCTCCAACCCGGCAGCGCTGGCGGACTACGAGAGCGCCTCGGCTCTCACGGTTGTGCGATTTTATCCACTCAACGAGGAGAGCAACGATCCAAAGGCAAAGCCCTCGCCCTTCGATCATCTGCTGGGCTACATCTGCGTGGATGTCGATCGGGCGGGACCCAACATGATGCTGGACCAGGCGCGAGCGGTGGCCTACGGGGCGCCGCGCAATATCGGGTACCTATCCGGCTCCAGTTTCTCGACGGGCTTTCCGGAGATCATGCGGCGGTTTAACCAGGCCTTTCTGGCCGTGCCCGCCTTGCCATCCAAGGTGCTGGAAGGCGCCTCCAGCGATCCGCAGGTGGTCGTGCGCGAGATCGCGACGCCGAAAAACGGCGCCTACTATTATGTGGTAAATACGTCGATGCGACCAGTGAGCGGCGTGACCGTGAAGCTGCCGGGCAAGGGCAATGCAGTAAATTTGGTGACCGGCACGCAGGCCCCGGCCGATGCACTCAAGCTCGACCTGGACGCGGCCGAGCTGCTCGCCTTCCATGTTAGGGAATCGCTGGACAATAAGAGGCCTTCGGATGCTGAAGGCATCCCAGCTCCGGTAGCAGGGGATTGAGCACGCCCGGCGGGCGACATCCCCTGGCTCTCCCTCAAAAACACAATCGACCCTGAAGGGGTCGTAGCTGGCGGGGATCCGTTCGCCAATCTTCGCAATTAAATCAGTGCTTCCTTCGGTCGTGAGGCTAAGTCACGCGGATCGTCATGCCTTTCCTAAGCTGATTCCAGGGAATCGTTTCACCGGCGGATATTACCAAATCATAAGCCGCCCGCTCACCGCCGACCAGATCCACCGTGATGTCGCCGGTGCGGGTTTGGTGAACGACGGAGAGCGGTGCGGCTTGGAGCGTCTTGGGGAGTTGCGGCGCGATGCGCAGGCCGTCGAAGGTGGGAAAGAAGCCCAGCAGATCCTCCCACACGATCTTGAGAAACCAGCAACTCGTGCCGGTGCGCCAGGGGAAGAGGGCCTTGCCGGGCTTTTCCGAGCCGGGGCCGTGGAAGGAGTTGGTGAGGAGATAGGGCTCGAGTTCGCTATTGGTGGTGGGATTGCGCGGATTTTGGGGGAGCACGCGGGAGAGCGCGTCCCAGGCTTCCTCCGCGAGTCCCGCGGTGTAGAGCGCGTGGATATAGAACATGGTCGCATGCACGTAGTTTGAGCCGTTTTCCACGAAGCCTGGTCGGTCGCCGGTAATGCGGCCGATGTCGGGACGGTGCTTGCTATAGGCCGGAGCGAGCAAGAGCGGGCCGTAGTCGGTCATGAGGCGCTGGCTTACCGAGGCGAGGCAGGCCTTGGCCCGCGCCGGATCGGCCGTGCGGGAGAGGATGGCCCAGGATTGGGCGTTGAGGTAAATTTGTCCCTCCTCGCAATGCTGCCCGCCGACGATTTCGCCGGCATCGGTCTTGGCGCGCTGATACCATTGGCCGTCCCAGAATCGCTCGTTCAGCACGGCGCGCATGCGGTCGCCGGTCTCGCGCAGATCCGCAAGATCGTGGTCCCCGAGGTGATCGAGCAACTCCAGGAAGCGGTCGAGACCCCAGAGGAAGGCCATGGTGGTCCAGACGGACTGGCCCTGGCCATGCTGGTCGACCCGGTCGAGCGCGTCGTTCCAATCGCCGTAGCCCATGCGGCAGATGCCGTCGGGGCCGGTTGTCTCCGCGAGGAAGCGCATGGCCTGTTTGCCGTGTTCCAATACCGTGGCGGTCGTGGGTTCATCCACCCACGGAGCCGGGGCCGAAAGGATGCTCGCGTCGCCGGTCTCCGCCACATAGTTGGTGAGCGAATTGACGAACCACACTCCGCCGTCGAAATAAGGCTTGGTATCGCGCGGAGCCCATTTGCGCAGGGTGTGCCCGTCGGGATAGATCGCAGCGGCGGCGTCGAGAAGACGGGCCCGGGCTCGCGCGGGCTCGAAGATGCGCCACACGTCCATGTCTTGCATGCAGTCGCGGAATCCCATGCCCCAGCCGCGATTCCAGACCGCGTTGTAGTGCGATTGTTTTTTGACCCAGACATTGACCAGGCGGTCGAACCCGGGGTCGGCGCTGGTCATGTGGTTGGTGGCGAGCAAAGGCGCATGGAGCTTCGTCAGGGCATCTCGCACTGGTGTCCAGAGATCCTGCTGCGTGATGGCAGCCGCTTCCGTGGCGATTTGGGCGGAACTCTCCGCGACGCGCATGACCAGGCCAAAGGCGGTGCGCTCGCCCGGTTGGAGAGTGAAGGCATAGCGCGCGCTGAGGCACGGCGCGCCGCCGGTTACCTCGCTCTCGCTGAAGTTGTCGGCGGCGACGGTATGGGGTCGTTCAAAGCTGCTGTAGTCTTTGAGGAAGGCTTCGGTTTTGAGCTCATAGCCGCTGAAGGGAATCGTGGAGGCGAGGCCGAGCGCGTAGTCCTCTGCATCGCGGGGATAGGCCCAATTCTTGATGTAGAGCCAGCGGCGGCCGGGATCGGCCTCGGAGCGAAAGAGATTAACCTCTCCATGGTAGGCGTCGCGGAAAGGGAGGCTGACCCGGGTGAAGGGGGTGATGGCAAACTGTTTGGTCTTGGGGCCGAGGTTGGTCGCGGTTATCCACCAGATTTCCCTGGGCGTGTCGTCCCCATCGGGGGGAATGGCGAGATGCCAGGAGACTTCCAAATCATCCTTTCGACCGGTCAGCCTGGTGTAGCCGAGGCCGTGGCGGCACTCGTAGTGGTCGAGTTCCGTGCGCGTGGGGAGCCAGGCGGGAGACCACACTTCTCCGGTTTCCCCATCGCGCACGTAGAGGTAGCGGTGGCTGGTGTAGTTGAAGAGGGTAAAACGCCCTTTGAGGTCCTTTTCATAGGTGACTCCGGTGCCGTGGTTTGTCACCTCGAGAGTGAGGCGCTCGGAGAAGAGGCGATTTTGCCACGGGCGGGGGGTGCGGGGGGTGGTGATGACGAATTCTCTGGCCTCGTCGTCGAAGTGTCCAAACGGGATGTGGTTCATGGAAAAAGGGGAAATTTAAGGGAAGATTCCCGAGCGGGGCGTGAGCGACTCGGAATGGGGATTGATCATTGGGGCGGGATCTGCGCTAGCTGCTTGATGGAACGATGCTACTTTGGTTCTAATCAGGAACTTGTATGAAGAAATCAGCGCGCCCGACGATTTTTGATCTCGTGGATCACACGGGGATTTCGCGCGGTACGATTTCCCGGGCGTTTAACAACCAGGCGGGCATCAAACCGGCCACGAAGGAGAAAATTCTTCGGGCGGCCCGCGAGATTGGTTACATCCCGCACAACGGCGCCCGGATGATGAAGCTGGGCCGGACCAGCCGGTGGGGAGTTCTCATTCCTCATCTCCAAAATCCCTACTACGCCGAACTCGTTGACGCGCTGAACGGCGAGGCCGCCAAGCGTGGCATCACGCTGCTGATCGGGATCTCGAACAATGATAAGAAGCGGGAAGCCGAGATGATCCTGCAATGGACGGCGGGCGAGACGGATGCCCTGATCCTCGACCAATCCCACTACCACGATAACCCCGCGATCTTCGAGCAGCTCAAGGCCCGGGGCATCGCGATGATCTTTCTGCATGGCACACCGATTCCCGGTTACGATTTCCTGCGTTACGAGCTGTTTGACAACGTGAGCCGGGTGATGAGCCACTATGAGGAACTCGGGCATACCCGCATCGCCTACACGGCTCAGAATTTCCCGGGGTGCCGGGAAACCGCGCGTTACCGGGCTTATTCGAAGAACCGCACCGCCCGGGGCAGGAAGTTGGACGAATCCCTGATCTATTTTGGCGAAGACGGCGCGGAGGGCGGCCGGAATGCCTTCCGCAAATGGTCGGCCCTGCGCGAACCTCCCACCGCCGTGATCTGCGGAGACGACATCGTAGCCTGCGGCGTGATGCATGCCGCACGGCTCGCCGGTTGGTCGATCCCCAAAGACCTTTCGGTTGTTGGGGTCGACGACATCGCGGAGAGCACCCGCGTGGGGCTCACCACGATCAAGACCAACCGGCACGAGGCCGCGAGGGCGATCTGTGAGCTGTTGGAACTCCGCCGTGACGACTTCGAACGTCCCCCTGAGGTGCGCTCGATTCCTTCTGAACTCATTCTGCGGGACAGCATTATGCGCCCGCGCGCGGATGCTCCCAAGGTGGAGCCTGCCCTGCGCTAGGGAATTCCGGTCGGCCGCGAGATACGCTGCGGCCTGAATCAGGGCCTTACGATTTCCCCAGGGTCTGGGGCGTGACCGTGCACGCCGCGCGGATTGGTGAAATGTCCCTCGCTCACGAGGGGATATCGATCGTGTACTCAAAAGAATCTTCTGTTTTCAGTTGACGCTTTTAAATAAATCGTGAATGTTCACAAGAACAATCCGCCCCCATCCCTCACTAACCATGAAATCACTCCTCAGCGTCCTCAGTCTCTTCGTTCTCGTCTCCACCGCGCCAGCTGCCGTCCTCGTGAACTACACCTTTTCCGGGACGCCAACTGGGAACCTCTACAATCCGACGAACACTAACTCGGAGCTGTTTCCCTCCAACGTTGCTTCGAATACGACGGCTTCAAATATCGCCCAGTTTGGGCCTATTGCCTGGAGATTTCAGTCTACTGCCGGCATTGGCATGTCCATTTATCCCGGAAATACGGCAGTGAATTCTAGTACCTCCACTGGAACGGCGATTACGAGCGCCTCGGCGGCTGTCTTACAGGGCTCATATTTCAATTTCACGCTGACCGCGGGCGGAGGCTTTCAATTGAATATGTCCAGCCTCACATTTGACGCGTCCAAGGGAGGCGCTACCTCGCGAGGGTTCGCCATACAAACAAGCGCCACCGGATTCAGTACGGATGGTTCCACCAACGTTAATGCTTCAGGCGTAGTCTCGGCTGGGACGTTCACTGCCATATCTAATACTTTTGTCTTTCCAACCACTTCAGCTATTACGCTGGATCTTAGCGGATCGAGCTACCAAGGGCTCTCAAGCTTGGAGATTCGGATATTTTCTTACTCCCCCCTTACCTCGGCTTCCTTGGAGTACGATAACTTCGCTCTAAATGGCTCGGTAGTTTCAGTTCCTGAGCCTGCCACTTGGGCGCTCCTGGCGGGAGCAGGTACGACTCTCGTGGTCCTGCGCCGCCGCCGGCGCAGTTAGATCCAGCTTCTCGGTTTTAAAATTGCAGCCGGGGGGACTGCAGAGAACGTCCGACAATTCAGCTTGTCGGACGTTTTATTTTGCCCGCTCGGCTCCGACAAAGGGCCTGGCTTTAATCTCCCTTTCCCCTCGGGAGAGAAGGATGCTCGCCTTCGCTATTTTCCCTTCGGCCAAAACAGATCGGCCAGGAAGACGCCGCCCTGTCCCCAGCCAGCGCGGGAAACCCACCAGCGGCCGTCCGGACCGGAGACAACCTCGGCGGCGTGGGAGCCCACCTTCCCGCAAAGGGAATCCGGCGACCAAAAAAACGGATCCTCGCTGACATAAACCGCGGTGGAGTTGTAGGGCGGGTTCTCGCAGATGAAGAGATAGTAGCGTCCATCGCGAGGCACGACAAAAGGCGACTCCGTGGGGCCGCCGTAGGTGCCGACGATGGGATGGGTGAAGACGACGCGCCGGTTGCCCCAGTGAATAAGATCGTCGCTCGTAACCGCGACCACGATGTGGTTGCCACCGGCGGGCGTGCTGGTGGCGGTGTAGTAAAGCACCCACTTGTCGCCAATGCGCAGGACCATGGGATCGCGCGCGTGGTAGCCATCCTGCAGGAGGGCGCCGATCGGATGGCGCTCCCAGGTATAAAGATCCCGCGAGGTGGCCACGCGCAGGCTGTAGACCTCCGTGCTGCCGCCGGCGCAGTAGAACATGTAGTACAGCCCATCGTGCTTGACGATATGCGGGGCCCACACCAGCGTTTCTCCCAGCGCGGGATCGGCGTGCATCACATCGGGCTCGGTCTTCCACTGGGGAGCGAGAAGATCCGCTGAAGTGGCATGGGCAAAGAACTTCTCCTGCTGCGGCTTGCCAGGTTCGGATTGTGTAATGCCGAAGAGGTGCCAAAGCCCCTGGTCGTCCTGCACGAAGCAATGGTCGTTGATGTACCAGGGCATTCCTTCGCGCTCGGGCGGCAGGTAGATGCGCTGGTAGGTACCGGCGTGGACCTCGTCGGAAGCGGGCGTGGATTCGGCGTGTAGGGTCATCGGCATAAGCAGGGAAATAAGGGCGCCCCAGGACGTGGATCGCCGGATTTGAGATCGAAGGGAGTTCCGCATGGAAAGTTCCTCAAAAGGATAGGAGAGCCCCGTGAACATGCACGAAAAATTTCGCTATTTGGTTGAGCTCATGACTCAAAATCATTAGGAAATCGACCGCACCAACGAACCTTCGTATGAATATATCGGATTATGCTTCGCTTCGTGAGGGAGACCTTTGGACTCGACCCTTGCAGGCGGCGGTGGATGCCTGTGCGAAGGCGGGTGGGGGCGTGGTGCTTGTTCCGCCGGGCGAGTATCTCACGGGCAGCATCGAGCTGCGCTCCCATGTCACCATCGAGATTTGCGGCGGAGCCGTGCTGCGCGGTTCTCCCGATCTGGCGGACTATCCCCCCGTTCCCTATGTGCATGGCGAGTTCAAGGAAGTACGCTCGCTTTTCTGGGCGATCGGCCAGGAGAACATCCGGCTCAAAGGCAGCGGTGAGATCGACTTCAACCACCCGGCTTTTATGGAGATGGAGCGGCCGGATTTGCGGGATAAAGACGCGGGAAGAATCCCGCTCTACAACGCCCGCCAGATCGCGGAAATGACCGTGGTGGCCAAGGCGCGGCCGTCCCAGCCAGTCTTCTTTCACGATTGCGAGCGGCTCGTGGTGGAGGATCTGTTGCTCAGCCGCTCGCCGTGCTGGACGCTGACCTTCAGCGCGTGCCGCGATATCAAGGTGCGGGGCATCACCGTGCGGAACCATCTCAACGTGCCCAATTGCGACGGAGTGCATCTCTCCGCCAGCCGCGATGCGCTCATCACCGGCTGCGTCTTTTACTGCGCGGACGATTGTGTCGCGGTCACGTGCATCACGGATTGGGACATGCTTTCGGAGAATATCGTGATCTCCCAATGCACGATGGTCTCGCGCTCGGCCGCCGTGCGCGTCGGGCACCTGGCCAGCAAGGTGCGAAATGTGGTGTGCAGCGATTTGGTGATTTCCGACGGCAACCGGGGGCTCAGCATTTGTGCGGGAGCTGGCGGGTGGGGGAAGAATGTCCGGGCCGCCAACCTCATCATGCACACGCGGCTCTTTGCGGGATTCTGGTGGGGCAAGGGCGAGCCGCTGGCCATCATGGCGGCAGGCACGGGCTGGATCGAATCCGTCGGCGTGGCCCACGTGCAGGCCGAAACGGAGGGCGGCATCGTGATCGCGGGCCCGGCCGGGAACATCCGGGATATCATCCTCGAAGACTGGAGGCTTCGCCTCTCGGCCGGCTGCAATCGCCCGCTGCTCGGCGGTTGGATCGATCTCCAGCCTGGGGAATGTCCCTCGCTCGAGCCCGGGCAGCTTCCATGGCTCTATGCGGAGGGTGTTCGCGAGCTGGATCTTCGCCACGTCAAAGCCACCAGCGATGAGGAAAGCTATTCGATCGAGCCAATCATCCGCGATTGCGAGATGTCTGAATCACCTGCCTCCCTGGCTTGAGCGGATACCGCCGGCCCCGCCAGTGGAACGTTCCTGCCAGGTCGCCGGGCAATTCAATCTCGGCCCGTAGAGACTGGCCATCGCGGATCAATTCGGCGCGGATGATGCCGTTGGGATGCATGACGCCGGCTGAGATTTGCTGGAGCGGACCAGGCATCGGGGCCATGGAGACCGACGAGAAACCGAGGCCCGCGGGGCGGATCCCGAGAAGACCAGTGGCGAAATGATAGATCGGGTGCGCGCTCCAGGCGTGGCAATCGGAGCGCGACGATTGCCAATATTCCGGGGTCGTCTTGAAGCCCTGGCCCGGAAGCGCGAGCCACGGTTCCAGGCGTTCGTACCAAGCGGAGGAGAGCTCCGGCCGGCGGCAGGCTTCCAAAACATAGTGACTGAAAAAGATGCCGGCCTTGGCCAGGCCCTTTGCTTTCATCAGGCTGCCAGCCAGGCCGCGCGCGACCGGCGCTCCGCTCAAGATCGCGAGACACTGCGCATGCTCCGAGTAGTGACGGTGCCCCGGGTCGTCGGCAAAAAGTTGCCGCTCCGCATTCCAAAATGCGGCGGTGGTCGCGCGGGCGATTTGGCTGGCGCGGCGCTTGGCGCGGGCGGCGAGTTCTTTCTCTCCGGCCCACCCCTCCAGCTCAGCGGCGAGATTCAGGGCGAGGACCAATTGCCAGTTGAAGCTCGATGAGACCGAAGTCTCGCCGCCGGGAGGAGCGCCGCGTTCCCACTCGGGCACCCAATCCTGAAAGCTCCAGCCAGGCGGTTTTTCAACCATGCCATCCTCGCGTTGGTGGGCCAGCCAGGTTTCCAACACACCACGCACGCCGGGCAGACGCGCGCGGATGAATTCGCGGTCGCCGCGCCACAGGGCGTAGTCGTAGACGGTGGCCACCCACCACAGGGAGAAGGCGGGGATCACCTGGCGCGAGCGGGCGGGATAACGGCTCGCCGTAAGGCCCGAGACATCGCGCGAGGCGTCGAACATCGCGATGGCCTTGCGCGGAAGCTGCACATCGCGGCTGATGACGTACTGGCAAAGCATCATCACACGCGTATCGCCGGTGTACATCAGCTGCTCGTAATAGGGGCAGTCGAAATACGTCTCATGCGCGCACATTTGCAGCGAGCGCACAGCGATATCGCAGAGCGGCTTCCAGCGGGGATCGTCGGCCTGGAAATGGACTTCGGCTTCCAACGGATAGCGCGTCTCGCGCAAGGTCAGCGCCTCAATCTTGAGCGGCCGGGCGGAGGTCTTGATTTCGAGTTGCAGATAGCGGCCCGCCCGCCACCAGAGCGTTTCAAAGCGGCGCTTCTTCCCGCCATCAGGCAGAAAGCGGTCGCCGAGGCCAATGAAATGGCGGCCCTCGGTTTCGTCACGCTGGCCCTTCTCTTTTCCGTCGGGGTCGAGATAGAGAGCCTCCGCCCAACGCAGAGTGACGCGGCTGCCAGCTCCGCCGCTGACCGTAAGCGAGGGATAGGCGCAGTAGTAATCCTGAAGGTCGATGACGACGCGCCGCTTCTGGTTGGGCGGAATGGTGAGAGCCTGCGAGCCCGTGAGAAAGGCCTGCCAGGCGGCGCTATTGTCCCCTTGGCGAACTCGTCCCGGCGGCAGTGGCCGGTCCAGCATGGGCGCGAGCATCGGCTCCTTGAGCAAACGTCCGGAATAGTTTTCGCCCCAAAGGGACATGCCGGTGGCTTTATCGCCCATGGGCGCGAGTTTCCAGCCTTCGCCCAGGCCGCACTCGAAGCCCCAATGGAAGGAACGGCCATCGATTTCGAGGTCGGCTCCGACGGCATAATATTTGGGGAGGCGACCCCCGAGGTTCTTGAATCGATAGCCGCCCAGAGGAAGGACTTCCCAAGGGGCCTGGCCAGTACTGAATTGCGCGGCGTCGCGGCCTTCCGCTTGGAGGAAGAAGCCTGGTTTCACCGTCACCTGCGCGAGCGGGCCTTTTTTTCCCAAGGCCCAAACCTGGGCAACCAGGACGTGTTTACCCGCTTTCAGGGGCAACTCGTGGTCCTCGCAAAACCAGTGGTTGGCGTCACCGCGCTCGGGGCCGCAGCCAATTCGCTCGCCATCGAGGAAAAGAATATACCGCTCGTCAGCCGTGACGCGGAAACGGAGCCGCGTCTTCGTCTTCAGGCTGAAGCGCAGCCGGTACGCGTGCACCATGGGCGGGCGGGGTTTCCCGGCGGGAAGGATCCAGTTCGATAAGCTCATAGAGGCGGCGTGCCGCGAAAGTCTTCGATGCTCACATCGTCGGACTCTTCAATTTCCAGCGCTTGCCGGAAGAAGGCGGGGAGGGGAGTTTGCCATTCCACCGCGAGATGGCGGAGGGTGAGTGATTTTACCCCCCTGGCATAGAGAGCCGGAATGTCGTGGGAAAAGACCCGCTTCGTTTCGTCCGCGACCGGGCGAAGGTCGAAGTTCCCGCCGAAGGATTCCTGCAGCGGGCCGGGTTTGATCGCCATCCGCACGTCGTCAAAGGTGATGTTTTCGATGGAGCCCTTCTCCGCCGCAGACAGGACGATGCCATGCTCCGCCTCGATCATCACGTGAGAGAAGGTGATGTTGCGAATACGGCCGCCCGGCCCGTCGGTCGAGAGGTGGATGGGTTCGGCCTTGCCCCACCACTTGCCCTGATAAAAGCGCGTCTCGATCACGATATTCGAGAAGATCACATTCTCGATCGATTCGCTGCCGCGCACGAAAAGACCGATGCCGCGATTGGAGTTGCGGATGATGATGTTGCTAAAAAGCAGATTGCGGAAGGAGTGCTCGCCCCAGCCAATTCGGATGGCCGCCGAGCGCGAGGAGAGAATGCAATTCTCCACCGTGATGTTCTCCGCGATCCCGCTACCGAAGCCATCGGCGCAGGGGCTAAAGGCAATGCCATCGTCGCCGGCCTCGATATGGCAGTCACTGATGCGGACATTTCTCGAAAGGCTCACGTCGATGCCGTCACTATTGGGCATGAGCAGGCTGCTCTTGATCTCAAGGCCGGTGAGCAGCGCGTCCTCGCAGCAGGAAAGGTGCAGGCACCAGTTGGGCGCCTCCACGATCTTGATTTGTGAGACAAGAATATCGCGGCAGTCGTGCAGCAGGATGAGGATGCCGGGGCGGGGCTTGTGCTGCACGGGGCCGTCATCCGCGCGGTCATTCACTTCAAAGTACGCCTCGCCCTGCCGGGTGCACGCCGCCGCAAAGTCGCGCGACAGATCGGCCTGGCCGTACCAGGCAAAGGCATCGGCGTTGCCGTCGATCACGCCGCGTCCGGTGATCGCGATATTCCGGGCCGATAGCGCGATGATGAGCGCGGTGTTGCGGCCCTCGCTGGTCATGGGCAACACGCGGTAGTCCGCCAGATTCGGGCTGCCCACGAGGATCGAGCCCGCTTCCAGATGCAGCGTGACATTGCTCAGCAATTCCAGCGTGCCGACGAGGTAGTGGCCCGCCGGAACAAAGACCGTGCCGCCCCCGTGGCGATGACAGGCCACGATGGCCTCATTGATGGCCACCGTATCCAGCGTGACTCCATCACCGATGGCGCCGAACTCGACGACATTAAAGCCGGGGAGGGAACTGGGCATGGTGCTTAAATGATTTCCAGATCGTTCCGCGAGGGGAGTGGGCGGAAGGGCACGGTCGGGAGCTGCTGATACCAAAAAGCCACGGAGGAAATATCATCGTGCAGTGGGAGGAAACGATGCTCGCTGCGCCAGCCGAGCGCCTGGATATCGACCCGGATATTCTGAGTGAAGCGAATGGGATCCGTGATGTGCCAGCGGTACAGGCTGAAGCGCTGCTGGGATTGGTAGAGGCCATCGGGCCGCATCACCTGCGGCATGCCCGCGTAGGGCGTGTTGAACTCCTGATACCGCTTCTGCTTCATATTCTCGAAATTGAAGGAGCCGCAAAAGTAGTCCTCCGTGCCGGTGCCGCAAATCGTGGGAAACTCGTCGTCGCCATCGAGGAAAAATTTGATCTCGCCCTCGCCCCACCAGCCCGCGTTGTTCACACCCCAGGCGAGGTAGGTGCCCACGTAGTGCCCGACTCCTTCGACTCCGTCGAGAATGTGGCAGACCTCCATGTCCGGCAGCGGATTGACCCGGCGAAAGTGAGCGTGGAAGTACCCGCAATTTTCCGCGACGGGCCCGAGCGCGTAGTCGATCTGGAAATAGACCTGGGCGTCGGTGACGCCGAGATTTTCCATCGTGATGCGGCAGTGGCGGCGGAACGGCATCTCCCAGTAGCAATTGAACGCGCTGCCGGGATTCACACAGACCGCGAGGGAAGACACGGGCGAAAAATCCTCCCGATTGCCCCAGCCGCAGGCAAAGAAATCCCCCACGGGACATTCGATCGAGGGATGCTCCTGGCCATCCCAATAGACACGAATAATCAATTGCCGCCAGACCGCGTTGGGAGTGAGCCAGATGTGCTGGAGCATGCCAGGGCCATCGATATTGGCCAGTTCGCTCGTGCCGCCCGCCGGCACCATGATGAAGGGACGGCATTTCCAGCCGCGGCCCAACTCGCGCGAGGGATGCTTTTCACCCTCCGGCTCGGAACGGGCTCCTCCACCCTTGGCGCCGGTGGGATTTTCCGGGCAGATGGATCGGGATTCGTAGGGCATGATGCGGCTAAGGTTGCCAAAATGCGGAGTGAAGCCAGCGGCGGAGTCATTCATAGGTGGGATGGGGTTGTGCTTGGTAGTTCTTAAAATAAGAGCGAGGGAAAGATGCCTGCTAATGCGGGGCGAGGTAATTGTAGGCGTCGTAGCGAATCTCGCTCCAAGCCTGCTCCGGCAAGGGCTGTCCCGCGAGCAGAGGGATGTCCGCCGGGACAAACTGCAGGCGCACGCGGATCTGTTTTTCCCCGCTGGTGAGGGAGCGCGGAAGGAGAAATTCGTCATCGCGAAAGCGGCGATTGGAGGTCTGGACGACTTGCTCCGAGGGAGCGAGCTCGGTCTTCACGTTGGAGAAGAGACAAGTGTTGCTGCCGGCCAGGAACCACGTGCCCGCCGGGGCGAATTTCCCCACCTGGTCATCGTGCACCGGAGCCACGGAGACGATCGCGCGTTGGTTGGGATATTGGTAGTCCAGCTTGCGCCGAAGGAGGATGCCGACATTGGCGGGATCGACGGAGAGCGTGAATTCCGAAGTGCCTTTGGTGGTGCGTCCGATGTCGCGATGGGCGGGATAGATCTCGCGATCGCCGAGGTGGTCCACGCCCCACTCATAGCGCGACTCGATCTCGTAGGGTGCGGAGGCTTCCTTGGATACATAAGCGTGCGCGGCTTCGCTGGCGGCGTCGCCGATCTGGAGCTGGTCGGAACGCACGAGCGTGGCGCGGTTGACCCCGTACCAATAAACCACCGTCTCATAGTGCTCCTTGGATTCATCGGTGCCGCCATGCTCGAAGCGGATGACGGCATTTTTGCCGAAGGGCATGAGATCCGCGAGGAGGAAGCGATAGGCGGAGTGAATGAGATCCTCCGGGTCTTTGGCCTCCTCAGCCTTGCGTCCGCCGCAGGGATGTCCGGCGAGTGGCAGGGTCATGTTGAGGCCGCCCCAGTAGTCGCCACCGCCGCCCCATTCTTCGCTGCCGGTGCCGTAGGCTTGTGGGCTCTGGCTGTCGTCAAAGAAAAAACGGGGGTCACCCTCGAGGGTGCCCAGCTTGCCGGCATGGGTGAAGATGAAGGACGTGCCGACAAAGTTGCCCGACCAGTCACCGCCGCCTTCTGTCTCGCGGGTGTCGAGCCAAACGAGATCCTCGCCCGCGACGGGATTGGGATGGTCGCGGTAGGTGGCGTGGAAGTAGCCCATGTCTTTCATGGGCTCGGGCAATGCTCCCGTGCGGATGGACCAGCCCACGTCGTCGATCGCGGCCGTGCCGGAGTTGATCAACTCGATTCGCGCTTTGTTCGAGAAAGGCATGGGAAAGAAACAGGCCAGATGCACTCGCTCGGCGTCGAAGCGGATGAAGACTGGGAATGCCTTGACGAGATATTCCCGGTCGTCGCGATTATAGAGTGTGCCCGCTCCGTAAAAGAGCGCGAGCGGCGCGTCGACCGAGGCGTGAGCGAGGTCATCCCAGGTGATGCGCAGGCGGGCTCGGCCTAAGGCGATGGCGTCGGCCTTTTTGACGGTGAATTCGAGAGCCCGCACCATGGCAGGGCCTTGCTCGAGCATGGCCACTTGCGTGGCGGCGCCTCCAGCGGGAAGCGCAAGCGTGCCTTTGCTTTCCTTAAGTTTCATCTTCTGGCCCTCTGGCGAGTCGGCTGCCGGAATCAAGTCGGTGCCCGAGCGCGCGAGCAGATCGAGAACATCCTGGCCAGGCGCGGTGATGCCATCCCACGGCTTCAGGGATTGGGACAATTGTGCGTCGGGATCGAACTGGTGATAGATGTAATATCCGGTGCCGTAAAAGGTGCGGCCATACATCATGCGAAACGACTTATCGAACGGGATCGGCACCCAGGAGAGATCCGCGCCGTGGGTGAGTGACCAGGTCCAGGTGAGGGGATTGGGAAACGCCTGGGCGGGCTCAAACACGGAGCCCTCCTTGGGCTGGTCCGGCGTGGCGGTCGAGGTCTCGGTGATGACGTGATCCTTGCCATCCACCTCATGGATCCAGGGGCTGCCATGCCAATGGTTGAAGCGCGCGAAGTAAAGAATGCCGGGGCCCTCGATGTGCAGGGTCACATTGCGATCCTCCGCCAATTGGTAGAGGAAATGGGCCGCGTCGGCGCGCTCGTTGCCGCCCTGGCGATCATAGGTGCTCCGCATGTAGGCCCGCACCCCAATGCGCTGCATCGGCCAGCGGTCCCACTGCCGGTAGGCGTCAAGGCCGACGGGTATCACTGGCAACTCAGCCGCTGGCAGTAGAGTGGGCATGGAGACCAGGAGCAGGCCGAGCCGGAGGACAACATTTCGGATGGTCATTCAATGATAAATAGCCGGGGTTGAACGGAGTGAGCATTGGGGTATTGGCCCGTTCCGCCAAGGTTGCAATTGTCCTCGGGAACTTTTGCCGACCTTTCCGCGAGGGCATCATTTCCCGGTGATGAGATGAGATCAAGCGAAATACGGGAATGATCCCAAAAGTTATCTAGAGCACTTTCGACTTAATTAGTAGCAGCTATTTGGTGAATCTAAACCGCGCGTGATTTTCGCGACGCGCCGTCCGGCGCTGTAGCAACGGCGCTCTGCCGCCGTTTCGCCCAACGGGCGATCTCCCGGGTTTTCTTCCTGGGAGGCAACTTACTAAATAGAAAATACTCTAGTGGTAATGAATGCCACAAATCGGGATATGATTTTGACAAAAAGGTTATTGTTGTGAATATTCCCGTTGATGCCCCCAACTCCGGATTCCAATCCAAACCAGACTCGACATTGGTTGGGAAATGCTCCGACATCAAGGCTGGGCCGGTAGGGGGCCCGTGAGGAGCCGGAACGCATCATGAAGAAATCCCCGTCCAACGACCGCTCCGCCGGCCTCGGCGCGACTCGCCGACAGTTTTTGAAACTGGGCGGAATCGGCCTGGCCACGGCGTTTCTCGGTGATCGCCTCGCCTCCGCCGCGCCTGCTCCCAAACCCATGAATATCCTCTTTCTCATTGTCGATGATCTTCGCCTGCAACTCGGCTGCTATGGCGTGCCCTGGATGAAGACGCCGAATATCGATCGGCTTGCGGCGGGTGGCACGGTCTTTGATCGGGCTTACAGCCAGTTTCCCATTTGCGGTCCCTCGCGCGCGAGCATGTTCTCGGGCTTCCGGCCCACTGCGCAGCGCTTTCGCAAGTGGAATGCGCGGATCGACGCGGATGCTCCGGGCACGGTGACGCTGCCGGAGTATTTCCGGAACCATGGCTATCTCACGCAGAGCCTCGGCAAGGTGATTCACGACCGGGACGATTGCGAGCAAGCCTGGAGCGAAGGCGCCTGGGTGCCCGACAATGTGCTGGGCGCGGTGCCGGGCTCGTACTTGGTGCCGGAAAATCACGCCCTGTCCGAGGCGAAGCAGCCGGTCCCGGCGTATGAAGCCGCGGCGGTCGACGACTCCGCCTATGGCGACGGGATGATTGCCGCGCGGGCCTGCGAGGAACTGAAGAATCTTGCGGCCAGGGATAAACCATTTTTCCTCGCGGTGGGATTCCTCCGTCCGCATCTGCCCTTCAGCGCGCCGCAAAAGTATTGGGATCTTTATGACCGGGCGGCGCTGCCCATGGCGGCGAACCCGAAGGTGCCTGCCGATGTACCGAAGGAGGCGCTGACCAATTGGGAGGAGTTGCGAAACTATGCGGGTATCCCCAAGCAAGGCCCGCTGGACGAGGCGACAGCCCGCGCGTTGATTCATGGCTACTGCGCATCGGTCAGCTACATGGACGCACAGGTGGGCCGGGTGCTCGACACGCTCGATCGTCTCGGCGAACGCGACAAGACACTCGTCGTGTTGGTGGCCGACCACGGGTGGCAACTGGGGGAACACGGGCAATGGTCGAAGCACACCATGTTTGAAAGGGCGCTGCATTGTCCTTTGATCGCCAGCGGCCCGAGCGTCGCCCCGGGCCGCCGCGCTTCCGGGCTGGTCGAGTATGTGGATCTCTATCCGACGCTCTGCGAGGCCGGCGGATTGCCCGCGCCTGCCCATGTGCAGGGCCGCAGTTTCCTGCCGCTCTTGATAAATCCGGCTGGTTCCGGCAAAGCGGCCGTCTTCAGCCGGCACGGCGAGGGCGACAGCGTGAAGACGGACCGCTACCGGTATTCCGAATGGCGCGACAAATCCGGCAAGGTGACGGCCCGGATGCTTTTCGACCACCAGGCCGACCCGGAGGAAAACACCAATATCGCAGAGGACCCAGGCTCCAGCCAGGTCATCGCGGAACTCTCCAAGCTACTCGCGGAACAGATCACGCAGGGCTAGTGTGGTGTCAGGGAAGTTCGGTAAATAATTTCAACGGACGACATCGTCTCGCCGCCTCTGGCGGGTCCACGGGGTGGTAGGGACGCCTCGCCGCAGGCGTCCGACTTTTCGAGTAGATAGCACGCTGGACGAGCAAGTCACTTTTCGTCGGAGCGCCTTCCTTTTCTTTAAGGAAACGCCGATTTAATCGGGCCGGGCGTTTATCTCCCGCGCTACGGGGGCCATTTGGTAGCGGCGCTTGACCTCAAGCGCCAGCAAGTTCGGCTCTCATCACCTCAT
>FTBG01000480.1_pt1 | contig 61392 bp, 41 predicted proteins | sample 1639311 | NCBI WGS metagenome assembly FTBG01 (sample SAMEA3914864, study PRJEB12502) | metagenome | biome: forest; material: soil | place: USA | collected 2012-03-12 | depth 0.3 m | reverse complement strand
CCTCCCACGAATTAAAAACCCCGCTCTCGCTCATCCGGCTCCAGTCCGAAAAGCTGGTCCTCCAGGGCGATCTTACCCCCAACCAGACTGACGCGCTTCAGCAGCAATTGGAGAGCATCAGCAAACTGGACTCCGTCATTGAGAAGCTGCTCTTTCTCGCGAAATCGGAAGTCGGCGCCATCAAGCTCAACCTGCGGCGGCTACGGACTAACGATCTCATCGACTCCGTAGCCGAAGACGCCAAAGCACTCTGCGACGAAGCTAAAGTTACTTTCACCGTAACTCGAACCGAGGATCTTGACGCAACGTTTGATGCTGTGCTGCTCCGCCAGGTGCTGCTCAACCTCATCACCAATGCGCTTCACGTAATGCCGCAAGGAGGACAAATCTCCATTTCCTCCATCCGCGTCGGCAACCGATGGCGTGTCGTCGTCGAAGACACAGGACCAGGGCTTCCGGAAGATCGGATTCACGATGTCTTCGAACCTTTTGTGCGTGTGCCCCGGGATGTCTTGCGCGAAAGGCAAGGCGGCGCTGGGCTAGGCTTGGCTATCTGTCGCAGTATTCTCGATCTGCATCACGGAACCATCTTCGCTGAAAACCGAAAACCCGATTGCGGTCTGCGCGTGATCTTCGAGATCCCCTTCGCCCGTGCGGTGACAGGAAAAAAGGCAGCCTGATCTGGGCTCTTCACAAGACGAATGTCTGACCGGGGTTCGGAATTCGAAAAGTCCGATCCGAAAGATTCGCAGCGGAAATTGCCGCTTTCAAAAGACGTGGCGCTTCATCGAGCGGATCATCTGCGAGTTCAAATGTGCCCCAGTGCATCGCCACGGAACACCTGGCGCGCAGATCCAAATGCGCCTGCACCGCCTCCATCGGATTCATATGCAAAAGCCGCATGAACCACCGGGGACTGTAAGCGCCAATCGGAATCATCGCCAAATCGACCGGCCCAATAAGATCGCCCATCTGGCGGAGATAAGACGCGTATCCAGTATCCCCCAGGAAAACCGCCCGCCTCCCGGTCGCTTCTACAAGCCAGCCACACCACAAGGTCCGGTTCCTGTCGAATGGTGTGCGCGCTGAACCATGCTGCGCGGGAATGGCCGTGAAACGCACTCCGTGATCCTCGACGCATTCACCCCAGGACAGTTCATGTGTCGCGACGAATCCCCATTTTCGGACGATCGCAGCGACGCCCAGCGGACACACGATCGGCACATCATTTCCAAATCGCTCCAGCGTTTGGCGGTCGAGATGATCATAGTGACTGTGGCTGATGAGAATGCCATGAATCTCCGGCAAATCGCTAAGTCGCACTCCAAACGGGATCCTTCGCTCAAAGCGCCGCATCTTCAGCGGAAATGGATTGCACCCGCCGCAAATTGGATCGGTCAGATAGTTACGTCCTCCCATTTGCAGCAGAAATGTCGAATGCCCAAGCCAGGTGAGAACGATATCCCCAGGCGAGGGACGTCGAATGGCATCGAAGTCCGGGCGCGCCATCTCCATGTCAAACGGCGCACCGTCCGGCAACGGGTCCATCACCGGTTCCGGAGGACCAAGGCCCAGCTTCCAACGAGCCACTTGAAGCACTCCAGGAACGAAAGACGTCTCGGTATTCTCGAATCTCCCAGCCTTCGTCCTCGCCGTCCAAGGCAGTATCGTCGACTGATCGCAGCGCGTTATCACTGCGAGGATTCCTCTATTTCACCGAATACTCTGAGGGAAGCACGAATGACAGCTTGTAACTCACCTTCACTTCCGTCGCAACCGTCATGAAAGCCTCGCGAATCTGCGGGAGCCCGTACTTCAACGTATCCACCACGGTCTCTCCGGAGACCACCAGATGGTCCTTGTCCCGCCATCCCAAAGCGCTTCCCGTCAGCGCCTGTTTGGAACCATTGAGCGTGAATGATCCCTGTACCTGAAACCGCGCGGGATGGCCCTCGTCCGCGGTTTTATAGTCGCCCGCCATGAGTTTCACATGCTCCAACTGGAATACCGCCTCCGGGTGGGCTTTGACGTTCAGCCACGCAAACATCTTCTCGTCGCGTCCCTTGTGGAATGTGGTCAGTTCCGCCGTCTTAAAATGGAGCACCGCGTTCTGAACCGGCGGCACAGCCGCGGGATCCACTCCCGCCGAACCGCTCATATCCTTTGCTTCGCCATGAAAGGAGTGAAGAAAGGAATCGCCAACAAACTTCACCGAGCTCGCCTTGGCGTCGAGCGACGCTTCCTCGCCAGCATCCACACGTGCGCTGCCAGCAACCAGCGAAAGGCAGGAAATGAGGAGAATCGAATGGTTAGAAAATAGGGAGCGAATGGTCATATCGCATTTAGCATCGCGAAAATGAATCTGCGCTGAATCGGTCTCCCAGATTTAAGGAGCCGCCAATTGAATTTTGGAGTTGGATTGAAACGCGCAACAGTAACTGCATATGCACGTTGAACCACTCCTGCATACACGCAGGTGCACTCGAGGAGAGGGGCATGAGCGAAAATTGAAAGTTTTCGCTTAAGTTTTGCAAATCATCCGGATGGACACCTCACTGCCGCAGCGTCATTTAACGAAGGCCATGCAATTCCCCTCCTGCCGCGCTCTCCTGGCTTCCTGTGCAAGCATCCTCACTTTCGCAGGCTCCGTCTCCGCGCTGGATGCCACAGCCCCGAGCAAAGACGACGCGGATTTCTTCACCGAGAAGATTCGCCCGATTCTCGCGGACAATTGCTTCAAGTGCCACAGCCACGCCGCCGAGAAAATCAAAGGCGGCCTGGTGGTAGATTCGCGCGAGGCAATGCTCACAGGCGGCGACACCGCGCCGGCGGTAGTGCCGGGAGATCCGGAGAAAAGCCTCCTCATCGAAGCGATCCGTTACACGAATACGGACCTGCAGATGCCGCCCAAGAATAAGAAACTCAGCGACGAGCAGATCGCTCTCCTCACTGAATGGATCAAGCGCGGAGCGCCCTGGAAAGATAGCGGCAGCAGCCAGAAGATGGCGGTGCGCCCGAAGGGTCGGATCACGGATGACGACCGCAAGTGGTGGGCGTTTCAATCGATCGCAGTGCGGGAAGCTCCCGCCGTTGCGGACAACGGCTGGTGCATCAACGAGATCGACCACTATGTCCTGTCGACGTTGAAAGCCGCAGGCCTGGAGCCCGCACCTGCAGCAGGAAAGCGTGAGCTGATCCGGCGCGTTTACTTCGATGTCATCGGGCTCCCACCGTCGCCGGAGGAGGTCGACGCCTTTGTCGCGGATGATTCACCGGACGCATACCCAAAGCTCGTGGACAAGCTGCTCGCCAGTCCGCGCTACGGCGAGCAGTGGGCGCGGCATTGGCTGGATCTCGTGCGCTACGCGGACAGCGATGGATTCAAGATCGATGAACTTCGCCCCGAAGCGTGGCGGTATCGCGACTATGTCATTCGCGCGTTTAACGAAGACAAACCGTACGATCGATTCGTCGAGGAGCAACTCGCCGGCGACGAACTCTTTCCGGATGACCTCGATGCACGGGTGGCGACAGGTTATCTCCGCCATGGCATCTACGAATATAACAATCGGGACGTGGCCGGTCAGTGGACTAATATGCTGAACGAGATCACGGACGTGACGGGAGACGTGTTTCTCGGCCTGGGAATGCAGTGTGCTCGTTGCCACGATCATAAGTTCGACCCCATTCTCCAGAAGGATTACTTCCGCCTTCAGGCCTTCTTCTCCGGCTTGCGGCTGCGCGACGATCTGCCGCTGGCCACGACGGCGCAGCAGACTGCACATGCCGAAGCCCTAAAAGCGTGGGAAACGAAGACCACGGAATTGCGCGAACAGATCGCAGCGATCGAGGAGCCGGCCCGCAAGAAAGCTGCGGAGGATGCGATCAAAAAATTCCCGCCTGAAACCCAGGCCATTCTTCGAAAATCGAACGCAGAACGAACCCCATGGGAAGAGCAGATCGCGCAACTCGCATTCCGGCAGGTCCTTTATGAGTGGGACCATCTTTTCAATCACATGCGCGGGGCTGAGAAGGACAAGCTGGTGGCGCTTCAGAAGCAACTCGCTGCATTCGACAAAGACAAACCCGCAGCACTTCCCGCCGTGCAATGCGCGACGGATATCGGGACCGAGGCCGCGCCCGTTCTGATCCCGAAGAAAGCGAATCTCGGTCCGATCGCCCCAGGTTTTCCGACAGTGCTCGAAGAGCAACCGGCGGGCATTCAGGCGATGCCCAACTCCACGGGACGCCGTGCTGCGCTTGCCAGGTGGCTCGTGCAGCCGTCGAATCCACTCACGGCTCGCGTACTGGTGAACCGCGTATGGCAATGGCACTTCGGCCGCGGGATCGTCGGGACGACGAGCGATTTCGGCACGCTCGGCGACAAGCCTTCGCATCCGGAGTTACTCGACTGGCTAGCCCATCGTTTCATCGACGAAGGCTGGAGCCTGAAACAACTGCATCGCCGGATTCTCCTCTCCGCCACCTATCGCCAGGCTGCATCCGGGACGCTCGCGGAAACGACGCGGCTGAAGGATCCCGAAAACCGCCTGCTCTCGCATGCGAATATCCGGCGGCTCGATGCGGAGCAGATCCGGGACGCGATCCTCAGCACCACGGGAGAGTTGAAGCTGGAATCCGGCGGTCCCGCACGCGACGCCGCTCAGCCGTGCCGCAGTATCTACACGAAAGTGCTACGAAATACGCATGACGCGGTACTCGAATCGTTCGATGCGCCGGACAGTTTCTCGAGTGTCCCGCAGCGGAACGTGACGACGACTCCGACGCAGGCCCTGCTGATGATGAATGGCGCGTGGCCGCTGCAGCGGGCAAAGGCGCTGTCACGCCGGCTGCAGGCGGGCAGCTCCGCCGACTTATCCCGTTTCGTAAGTGACGCCTATCGGCTCGTGCTGGAGCGATCCCCTTCCCACTCGGAGTCCGAGCGCGCGATGGCCTTTATCGACCACGAAGAAGAGCTCGTACCACCGGCACAGGAAGAGCGGCCGGCGCCGTTCCTCTCCGAAAAAATGCCGTTGCGCGACGGCCGCGCAGCAGCGCTGACTCCGGGCACTTCGATGGAGCGGCTCACGGTTCCACATCCGGCGGATTTCCCGGCGACGGAGTTCACGGTGGAAGCCTTCACCGTAGTGAAATCCCTGTACGACACAGGCGAAGTTCGGACCATCGTGTCCCAATGGGACGGCAAAGCCGCGCATCCGGGGTGGTCATTCGGAGTCACTGGCAAGCAGTCCCGCTATAAACCGCAGACTCTCGTGCTGCTTTTGCGAGGAGACGAGCCTTGGACGGCAAAGGATCCTGTTGAGCCAGTCTTCAGCGGACTGCGTGTCGAACTCGGAAAACCGTATTTCGTAGCGGTGAGTGTTCGCCTTAGCGAAACCGGCGAGCAGGGCATCACATTCTATACGAAGGACCTTACGAACGACGACGAGCCCCTGCAATCGGCCACGATTCCCCATCGCGTCACAAGCGGCATCCGATCCACAGTGCCGCTGCAGATCGGCGCGCGCTCTGCCACTGGTGGAAATCTTTTCGACGGACTCATCGACGATGTCCGGATCTCCAACGTCGTGCTGCCGCCGGAACGGCTCCTTTTGAATAATGCAGCGATCTCGGCGAATACGCTCGGTTACTGGAAATTCGAGAATGATCCCGGCGTCTACAAAGACTCATCCTCGCACGGTGCGGATATCGCAGTTCCCGTGCTGAATGCGCCCAAGTTAGATCCGCGCGCAGCGGCACTCATGGATTTCTGTCACGTGCTCCTGAACACGAACGAATTCATCTACCTGGACTGAGCCATGCAACTTCCCCACCACAGCTTCACGACTTCGCGGCGGGACTTTCTTTGCCGCGCAGGCGCCGGCTTCGGAGCACTTGCGCTGACCCACCTCTTGCGAGGCACCGCCCTTGCAGCGGCAGTCGAGGAAGAGGCGCGCTCCACGACAAACCCGCTCAAACCACGGCGTCCCCAATTTCCGCCGAAGGCGAAGAGCGTCATCTTTCTGTTCATGGAAGGCGGACCGAGTCATCTCGATCTGTTCGACCCAAAGCCGAAGCTGAATGATCTCGCGGGAAAACCGATTCCTCCGAGCTTTGGGCGCGTCATTACTGCGATGGGTGAATTCGACTCCCCGATCCTGGCCTCGAAGAGGACGTGGAAACAGCATGGCGAAAGTGGCATCTGGGTAAGTGACTGGCTTCCGGAGATCGCCACTTGTGTCGATGACCTCGCTGTCATTCGCTCCTGCTGGGCCGATGGCATCAATCATTCCTCCGGCGTCTGCCAGATGAATACCGGATCCATTCTGGCCGGGCGCCCCTCGCTCGGAGCATGGACGAGTTACGGGCTCGGCACGGAAAATCAAAACCTGCCCGCGTTCGTAGTGATGCAGGATAATGCAGCAAGCGTCATCAACGGGCCGCGTAACTGGGGCAGCGGTTTCATGCCAGCCGTTTATCAAGGCACGCGCATCACTGCCGGAAGCGAACCGATCTCAAACTTGAATCCACCGGAAGGCGTCACGCACGAACAGCAGCAAAGCAAGCTACAGTTCCTGAACGACCTGAACCGGGAGCATGCGGCTACGCGTGTGCAGAGCGAGCTCGATGCGCGGATCGCGAGTTACGAACTCGCCTTCCGGATGCAGGCAGAGGCGCCCGGTGCTGTGGATCTATCCAATGAAACCGAGGCGACGCAGAAGCTCTACGGTTTGGACGAGAAGGAAACAGCCGACTTTGGCCGGATGTGTCTGCTTTCGCGCCGACTGGTGGAGCGAGGCGTGCGTTTCGTGCAGCTCTACAGCGGCGCAGGCAGCAAATGGGATTCACACTCCCACATTGAGGAGAATCACTCGAAGCTGTGCCGCTCGATGGACAAGCCCGTGGCTGGGTTGCTCAAGGATCTCAAATCGCGAGGATTGCTCGATTCCACGCTAGTCATCTGGGGCGGCGAATTCGGGCGCACTCCCATGAGTGAAAAAGGAGACGGCCGCGATCACAACCCCACGGGGTTCACCATGTGGATGGCGGGCGGCGGAGTCAAAGGCGGCCAGACGATTGGTACGACAGACGAGATCGGCCTGCATGCGGTGGAGGATCGGCTGCACGTGCACGATCTCCATGCGACCATCCTCTGGCTCCTCGGTCTCGATAACATGGGGCTCGTCTATAAATACAAGGGCCGTCCGGAAAGGCCGACGCTGAATGAAGGCGAGGCGTATAAGAAGATCGCCGGGGTATAAGTGCCGTCGCGGCTTTATCGTTTAACACAAAGTCGCAAAGGAAACTCAAAAGGCGCAAAAATGGAGAGCATAAGTGGGCCGTCTTTGTCGATCTTTGCGTCTAACTTACCGTCGGATCGCCCGTACCCGGTGATTTTCACTATCTCCGACATACAAAGTTCCATCCCGATCGACAAAGATCCCATGAGGCCTCGCGAATTTGCAGGCGAACGGATCTCCATCCGGTCCATCTCCACGCACACCAGTCCCGGCGATCAGTTGCAGAGTACCGGTCTTGCGATCGATCATGCGAATCGAATGGCTTTCCGTGTCGGCGAGATAGACGTTTCCATCCGGGCCGATGCTCAGTCCCTTTGGCCCGGATAGCGTCGCCCCAATCGCGGGCCCGCCATTCCCGGTAAAACCCTGGTTCCCGGTTCCCGCAACTCGTTGGATGGTCTGCTTCGACAGATCCAGCTTCAGCACGACGTTCCCTTCTCGCAAGGCTAGCCAGAGATTTCCTTCCGAATCGAAGTCGAGCGCGCGCGGTCCGTTGAGCGGCGAACCGGCAATGGGCGAGCCATCCGCGACAGCTTTCTTTTCCCCGGTCCCTGCGAACGTGGAGATCAAGCCGGTCTTCATATCCACTTTGCGGATTCGGTGATTGAGAATGTCGCAAATATAGAGATCTCCGTTACGATCGAAACCAATGGAATGCGGCTGCTTCAGCAGCGCCTGGCTTGCCGGCCCGCCATCTCCGCCGAATCCCTCCTTGCCGCAACCGGCAACGGTCAAGATGATCCCGGTCTTGCTGTCCACCCGCCGGACCACGTGATTCAGTCGTTCGACGAAATAGAGATTCCCGACGGAATCAAAGCGCACTTCATAGGGTTCGTTGAGTGAAGCCTGTAACGCAGGACCACCATCGCCGGAATATCCTTTTGTCCCATTTCCGACTACAGTCGTAATTGTTCCATCGCGAGCGATTCGCCGAACCCTGAAGTTATCACAATCGCATACATACAACGCACCATCCGGGCCGCGTGTGAGTCCGAAGCATTCCCCCAGCATGGCCGCCGAAGCCTGACCTCCGTCGCCCGAGAATCCTTTGGTTCCATTCCCGGCGATTACCAGTACCTCCGAACCTTCAGCTACTGAGGCGGACACGAAAGCAACAACTGCGAGAGCACAACTCAGCAGCAAGCGGGGAAAACGGATTTGCATGGCCTATATTGGATTTTGAATTTGTGATCGCACGTTAGTACCACAGCAAGCCTTACTCAGGCATCTTGAGAATCCCCCGGCGGATCGCTTCCGCGGTAGCTTCAGCACGATCCTTGACTTCGAGTTTTTCGAGTATGTGGCTCACATGCCGCTTCACCGTGTCCTCGGAGATTCCAAACTCGCTTGCGATTTCCTTGTTCGCGCGGCCCTGCGAGATGAGCATCAGAATCTCGCGCTCGCGCGCGGTGACGGCGGCGCGTGCTCGCCATTCGGACAGGCGTGGCAACAAATCCAGCGGAAGCCTGTGCTGCCCGGCCGCCACTCCACGCAATGCACTCAGTAAGTCATCGCGCGAGGCGGACTTTTGCACATAGCCCAGCGCTCCTGCTTCCAAAGCCGCCTGAATTTCGTCGACCCTGGCAAACGTCGAGAACACCAGTACCTTGGCATCGGGATCGTGTGCGCGCAGGAGTGCCGTCGCTTCGATGCCGCTCATGCCAGGAAGTTGTAAGTCCATGAGGACGACAGAAGGCCGATGTTCTTCATAAAGCGCCACGGCTTCTTCGCCTCGTTTGGCCTCGGCAACGACTTCGATATCCTCCTCCATTTCGAGCGACGCCACGAGTCCGCTCCTGACCACGAAATGGTCATCGACGATCAGCACTCGAATCAAGGAAAGCGAAGACATAGCGTCAGCCTTGCAAATCCTGCGCGCCATCGCGAGTACCGCCTACGCACGCTTTGCTAACCGGCAGGGCGACTTCGACACTTGTGCCTTTGCCGGGAGTGCTGTGCCACGCCACTTCGGCGCCAATCTTTTCCGCACGCTCCACGATGCCAACGCAGCCAAAGTGACCCGACTTTCGGTGAAATGACTCCGCAGTATCGAACCCCACTCCGTCATCCGAAATCGTCAGCAGCAAACAATCTCCATCTCGTTCCAAGCGAAGTGCAATCCTGCTCGGCCGGGCATGTTTTAGCGCATTGGTTACTGCTTCCTGTGAAATCATTCGCAAATGGTGCACCGTTCGCGAAGGAAATAGCGGCAGGTCCGATGCAACTTGCAACTCCAGCCTCGGCCCGCATTCCCCGGGATGCCGTTCCGCGAGCGATGCCAGCGCTGCAGCGAGATTTTCCGATTCACCACCCGAAGTGCGGAGATCTGAAAGCATGCTCCGGGTTTCAACTTGGATCTGCGAAACGATGCCGCGTGAAGCGAGCAGCATCTTGCGGCCTTTGTCATCCATCTCACGCGCGACTACTGCATCAAGCCTTAGCGAAAGCCCCGCCAAGCCTTGCTCCAATGTATCGTGAAACTCCCCGGGCAATCCGCTGGCGTTCCTCGAGTGCAGCTTCGGTCTGGATCCGATCCCGCAACGCAGCAGTCTGGCGTCGCACCTGCCGTTTGAGCGACGCAATCCACAAGCCTGCCACAAGCATCAATGAGCTAAGTCCGGCCAGCGCGACTCCCAACTTTCGCGCAGTCCACCATGGCGGCAAATGCAGGATGCTGACATCCGCAGCCGAGCGTAACTTCAGTCCGACTCCGACCGGCTTTGACCGGAACCCGCCTGCTTGCGTTGATTCCACGAGGCAAATTCCGGTCACCTGAACTTGAGAACCGACAGTCTGTTCCAGTGCCAGGTCGGGCAGATAGGCACGAATACTCCGGCCTTGGTCCTGCAGCACGAGCACGCCGCCATCTTCCGTACGAAACGCACCGGCAACCGTGGCAACCAGCGAAATGAGATCGTTATCCCGCGCGCCGTCGAAGATCGTTGTAAGGCTCACTGGCACCGCGGGCGGGACGCTCGCATGTTCCTGGCGCAGAACGACAGCATCACTAAGTGAAGCACTGAAACCTTGCATCGCTGGGAAGCCTATCACTTCAATTTGCGATCCCGGGGCAATGGCAGCCGGATTTGCCAATCGTGCACAAACGGCGATGTCACCATCACGGACATACACTTCGCCGTTTGGAAATGAAGCGAGCACTTTCCCTGAAACACGCACGCGATGGCCACCCTGCCCCGTTACACGGAACGACAGCAAGTCTGCGCCTGATATGATCGGCACGGCGGATTCTGCGAGCGCAGGTTCGAGCACAGTGACATCCGACCAATCCTTCACCCATAGTGCCGGCTGCACCAATTGATGGCGCTGATTGATCGCTCCCGCAGCGAGGCCCTGCAACTTTACCCGGCTGTCGATGAGTGCTTCCGGCTTTTCGACGGGCCGATAAACGCGCACATCGAGGAGACTGTTTCCAAGCGCAAGCTGGATGCGCGTACGGCCTTCTTCCGAAGCCGATATGGCGTGAACGATCCCCTCCACCGAGACGCGTTGGTAATGCAGGCGACCAGACAATAAGTCTGCATAAGTTGCCGGCGTGGGCAAAGGCAGGTCGCCATGCCTTAGCACTTGAAATGTGCCCTGCTCGACACCCGGAAGATAAAGCCCAAACCCTGTATAGCCGCGCACTTTCACTTGGTCGCCGATCTGCACGCCGGCTTCTCGCTCGGGATGCACATAAGTACCGGCAGTTCCATCCTGGATGAAAATCGAGTTCTTCTGTCCCTCTTCGAAGATGACCGTCGCGATTACTTCCACCGGGTTTGATTTCCGCGCCTCTTCAGCGGAGAGCGAGCGGATCGCGAGAACCGTGGCTTGCTCGGCCCGCACGCCCGAAAATGACAAGACGGAGGCCACCGCAATTGCGCAAAGCCGCAACCACCGCTGCGCTACGCCCGAATGATTTCGGGCTCCTTCGACGTAATGCTTCGGGTGCGCCATCGCTACTCAGATATTCGCCAGATATCTAATCTTTCACCAGCTTCAGGATGCGGTTGTTATAACTATCGACAATATAAAGCTCCCCAGTCTCCGGATGAACCGTGACTCCGTGGGGCCGCGCCAACTGTGTCTTCGACGGATCGCCGCCGAGTCCGGCGCTGCCTTTTACACCGGTTCCAGCAACGCGGTAGATCTTGCCATCTTTCGGCTGGTATCTTCGAACGAGATTATTTTCTGCGTCGGCGATGATCACACTGTCATCGCGATCGATGCACAGGTGTTTTGGACCATTCAGCGTCGCTTCCAGAGCGGGGCCACCGTCGCCCGTCGCGCCCTTTGTGCCGGCCGCATTTACAACGGTGCGGATGTGACCTTGGGAATCAACCACCCGAAGCGCATGGCCGTCGCGCTCGAGGATGTATACGTTCCCTTGGTGGTCCACAGCGACCGCTCTGGGGTCAACGAGCGGAGAGTCGACCGCGACCGCGCCATCAGCAGGCTTTCCCTTCCGGCCATTACCGGCCACAAGCTTCACTTGGCCTGTATTCACATCAATCCCCCAAACCCGCCGCAGATCCGCGACATAGAGCCGGCTTCCGGAGGGATCGAGCGACACGCAAAATGGGCTTCCCATCTGCGCTTTATCCGTCGCCGCTCCACTTACTGCAAAGGCGCTTACCGTGGCGGACTTCACCTCCAGCTTGCGGATTCGCTTGTTCAATGTGTCGCCGAGCAGGATATCCCCGGACGGCAGCACGGCGAGCGTGTGCGGCCCGTTGAATTGCGCCTCGGCCGCAGGTCCTGGATCCACCGAAAGTCCCGGCTCTGGACGTCCCGCAATGCGCGTAAGCAATCCATCGGCACCGACGCGCAACAAGCGGTTGCCCATCGACATCTCGACAATCCACATATTACCGGCGCGATCGAACCCGACTGCAAACGGCTCCTTCAGTTTTGCACTGGTGGCAGGAATCCCAACGACATCCTGATCGCCCCCAGCGACCAGAACGAGGTGATCCGCGCAAGCCCGCATGGAACCGAACGCCACGATCATCAGGCAAACGGCAAGGCGCACGAGCAGAACAAAGAGCCGGCCATGATTCATACGAGGGGAAAGCTTCACTTCGCTATAACATCCCGGAACCCGGCTTTTCTCAGGCGAATAATGCCGCAATCGGTTTACCTCCATCGGTAATCGGTACGGGCCGCGCCCCATCTGGAAGCGATCGCGAAGGATCAATCCCAAGCGCCGCGTAGATCGTGGCGTGGAAATCAGGAACTGAAACCGGATTTTCGAGAGGCAGCTTTGCCATTTCATCCGTCACGCCATAAGCGCCGGAATGCTTGAGTCCGCCGCCCGCAAGGACAAGGGTGAATGCTGTTCCTTGGTGCCCGCGTCCCCCGCGTCCGTCAAAAGCAGCAGGTCTGCCGAATTCCGTCCCGATCACGATGAGCGTTTTGTCCAGAAGCCTTTTCGATTCGAGATCCAGCACGAGCGCGGAAAGCGCGGTGTCGAGTTCCTTGATCAGCACGTGCTGGTTGAGTTGCCCTTCGTTGTGGGTGTCCCACCCTGTGCCATTGATGAAATTGAGGTTGTGCGACACTTCGATAAATCGCACTCCCGCCTGCACGAGCCGGCGTGCTAGGAGACAGCGCTGGCCGAATTCTCCGCCATAATTCTCCCGCAGCGTGCCAGGCTCGTCATCGAGCCTGAAATGCCGCATGAACCCAGGCCCAGCCAGGCGAAGCGCCTCGTTTTGCGCCTGCTCGTAATCGGCCAGGGCTGTTCCCGGCGCGCTCTGTTCGAGCAAAGGTTGAAGTAACTGCTGACGCCGTGCCGCCCGGTCCGGATCGACCCAGTCAGGCCGCGCGAAGCCAGCCGGACCCGAGTTCGTATCCACGAGATAAACGTACCCGTGCTTTGCGCCGAGAAAGCCCGGCCCGCGACTGACGTTCGGAAGTCCGATGAGCATGTAAGCAGGGACCTCCGGGTTCGCAGCACCACGCTCATGCGCCACAACGGAGCCAATGGAAGGATACACGACGCTCCCGCTGATCAGCCGACCAGTATGCACAAGGTTTGTAGCGAAGGCGTGTTCGTCGATCACGTGATGGTTCACCGTGCGCACCACCGTCATGCGATCTGCAATCCCAGCCGTTTTCGCCAAGTGCTCTGTGAACTGCACTCCCGGCACGACGGTATCAATGGATGCATAGTCCGAGCCCGGAACTTTCGGCGAAGCTTTTGGATTCCCTCGTTTCTTCGGATCGAAGGTATCGATCTGCGCCATTCCGCCGCCCAGCCAAATGAAAATACAATGCTCAGCCTTGCCGCGGAATTGTGAGGCGGCAACGGTGTCCGCCGCCGATACGACGCGACCGAGATACGGGGCCGCGGCCAATGCCGCAGCACTGCGGAGAAAGTGTCTGCGTTTCATGCAAGAAGCGAGAGGACTAATGGAGGAGGTAACCATGGGGAGTTAGTTATCGGGTAAATACGAAATCGGGTGAGTTCAGCAGCGCCCAGAGCACATCCTCGATGCGCTCGCGCCAGTCCGCATTCAGGCGCGTAGTTGGCGCATCACCACGCCTAGCCTGAAGTTCCTGTTCGTGCCGCAACACGGTCGCTTCGGCGTCGAGATGATTCGACCACGACACATAATGTTCGCGCACGCGCGGCGCTGCCGCAGCGGGAGGCACTTCCATCGGTTTCATCGCCCGCGAGTCATAGCCTTTGGCCAGAAATGCTACATATCGGTCGCGTTCTACTTTGGTCGGCCGCCGGGTCAGAACCCGCAGGAAAAGACGGTCCACAAGTGATTCCACAGGTTGCCCTTCCAGCGCGAGACTCGTGATTCCGTGATCATCGCTCAATCGCGTGAGCCATCCCGAGACAGTCCCATTCGACAGAATGGCAGGCTGCAGAACGTTTGGGGCAGTATCGCGAACGCTTAGCGCATCCGGGCGCGCTCCGCGCCAACCGAAGATCTCGAGCACATCGGTCACTGCCTGAATGCGCGGCAGCGTGAGACTTGGACGATCGCGCTCATTTGACGTGGAGGTCAACATCCAGGCGCGGCGAGGCTGCCCGAGGCTGATGGAATCCTTCGCGTTCCTCATCCCGTCGATGTCGAGACTGACTTCCTCGAGTCGGAATGGTTTGCCTGTCGCGGAGAAACAGGAATCGACGATCTGCTCGGCAGTGAGTCGGCGGCGGGCAGGGGCGACGTAGAGCGGGTCCGTCTCATGCTGATCCGGAGCCGAAGCACGCTGATACGAGTGCGAACTGAAAACGAGCCTTTCGATCGCTTTCACATCGTACCCTGAGCGAACGAATTCACGCGCGAGCCACCGGAGCAGCTCAGGATGCGACGGCCGGCCTTTCTCCCAATCGCCGACCGGCTCGACGATCCCTCGCCCCATGAGACGCTGCCAGACGCGATTCACGATCACTTCGGCAAATCGCGTATTCTGTGGGTTTGTGATGAGCGCCGCAACGCGGTCGCGCGGATCATCCGGATGCTCGGCCAAGGACACAGCAGCGTTTTCCTGGCAAAAACTTTGGAACGGCCACTTCGGTGCGACCGTGCTTCCAGGCTTCAGCGTGATCTCGATCAACGGCTTGCGCCCGCCTTGATGGATACGGTCCTGCGGCACACTGCTGCTCGCGGGCAACGTGATCGGCTTCGAATTCAACATCGCCGCCAGTGCAAACAGGTCCTCCTGCTTGGAAACATTCGCGGGAGAGTCGTGACAGCGCGCGCACTTCATTTCGACTCCCTGGAAGGCAGCTCCGACGATGATAGCTTTTGCCGCCATCGGCACATCATTCTGAGAAGCCACCCCGAAGCCGGCGGGACCACCAAAACGCTGGCTTCCTTCCATACGGAGTAACTCAGTCACGAACAAGTCCATCGGCTTGTTGTCCTGCAATGACTCATATAGCCACCATCGGAATGGGCCTGTATTGTTGAGCGTGGGATTCAGGATATTCGGATTCTCGGCAAGCACATCGAGCCAGTAGCCCATCCAGTGATCAGCACATCGCGGATCCGCGAGCAAACGGTCGATCACATGCGCACGGCGGTCTGAAGACGGATCCGCAAGAAATTCCCGAATCTCCGATTCCGACGGAACAACTCCAACTGTGTCCAGGGTCACCCGGCGCAGGAAGGTTAGGTCATCTATAAGTGGGGTGAATTCTGTGCGAGGGGGGCGGAATTCAGGCCACGACGCACCCTGTGCAATCCATTGACGCAAGGTGTCGATCTCGTGGTGCGAAAGCGCATCGCCCCTATCTTTCGGAGGCATGACTTCGTCGGCATCTGCACTTTCCACTCGGACGAGAATGGGGCTGTCATCGGGTTGACCGGGCTTCAGAGCGGGGCCATCGTTCTTTCCACCGCGAAGTGCATCCGCGCGATTATCCAGGTGAAGGCCACCCCGCACCTTCCCGCCTTGATGGCAGCCATAGCACTTCGATTCGAAGATCGGCTGCACTTCCTTGAAGTAATCGACCCCCTTCCCTGCGCTGGCGTTTGCCGCAATGACTCCCGCGAGCCGATCTCCAAGGAAGCTGTCGATCTCATTGAGGCCCGGATAGCCTGCGGGCAAAGCCGGAACCGGGATCTCCGGAGTCGATGCGAGCCAATCCGCCGCGGCCTTCCGGCGCTGCGCCCAATATGCCGCATGCTCGGAGCGCTTCGCGGCTCGTGCTCCTGCATTCACCTCATCGAAATGCGCGGTGCGATCCGCTTCGTAGATAGCCCAGCCGCCATCTGTGTATGCAATTGTCCGAGTGGACGGAGACAGCAATTGCCACGACTCACTTCCCTCCGGCGACCAAGCTACCACCGTCTCGCCGAGTTCCGGCCTGAGACCCTGGCTGGAATCGCTTCCGAAGTTGCCGCCCACGATCGTCTCCAGGACGACCAGGTGCTGTGTTCCGTCGCTTTCGAAATACGCCCACGCTTCGCGATTCCCCGGCGGGGCGAACCGGAAGTCGGATCCGAGGTCCAGGTATTTATCCTGCGCAGATACGTGCCCGTGCCCGCTGCTGTCCCGTGGCGGGAACGTCGTCTTGAGCAACTCCTTGCCATCGACATACAGGCGCGCAGCGCCGCGTCCGCGCAGAAGCAGGCGGTGCTTTCCTTTCGGTAAATCGACAAGGGCAGCCGCGCGAAGAAGAAACGGACTTGCACGATCCGCGCGCACGCCCGTCGACACATACTTTTGCGGCACCTGTGAAAACCCGAAAGCGGTCTCGTCGTAAGTCTCAGTCGCACCAGGAGGTTCGGCAGGCCACTGATCGGGCCCAGGCACACCGGCTTCGCAGATCTGCATTTGCACCACGCCTGGCCGAAGCGCAGAACGCTCCACGACAGGTGGAGAAGGCTTCCGCGCATAGCGCGACTGGAGTGTGGCCGCAGGAAGCGCCTCGCGGTAGATCGCGACGTCATCGAGCCAGCCATCGAGTGTCTGCTCACTGGCGCGTTTGTACCCGGAACCGATCAGCAGGGAATCGCCATCACTTACCGGCGGGAGATCCGTCGCACCGTCCATATCCCATTTCCCGTCAACTGCGCGACCATCGATATATCCGCGGAGGCTGTCTCCTTTTCCAAATGTATAAGTCACCGCGACGTGGTGCCACGCGCTGTCCAGGACAAAACCCTCGCCGCTCCACCACCGATGCCATCCCCGCGGCTTTCCTTCCGCGGGTAGACTGGAAAACAAAAAACCGATCGATACCTGCCCGCTCCCGCCTTTCAGGCGAAGAGCATAGTTCTGATTCATTTCACCGAATTCCTTCGTTCCGTTCCGGCCTTTGCCGATGAGATAGACCTGTTGTCCATCCCGGATGGAACGAAGGCGCACCCAGGTCTCCAGAGTGATGGACTCCCCGGCGCCGAAGCGCAGATTGGGCGCACCGTCGGCGCCTGAATCCTTCACCACTAGTGCGGTCCCGCTGCTCGTGATGCTCGCTGCATGATTGTCAGGTACAAAGCCAGGGTACGCCGGAGGGCGCGGCCCAGCGTCTTCCGAGTGTCCGGTTCCGTCCCAGGTTCCCAGCGAATCTTTGCCATCGAACTGCCAGCGTGCGAGCGGCGCCTCGGCGGCTACCGCTGGTTCCGAGTCATTGCCGCCGCCATCGGGAGCGGCTGACGCGGCTGGCTGTGAAAACAGGACCACTGCAGACAGGGCGGCCTGAACCGCGTTTCGGATCGGACTGAAGAAAAATCGGAGGGGCATGTGCGGGCGATTCACTGGGGACACGTTCAAGACAATCCCGAACCGGTCAGATTCTCACGAGGAGATACATAACACTTTCGTGCGGGGCGGGCGGAATGGGATAAATACCATGCGCTCAAAGCCGCAAGTCGCGGCGCGGTTAGACATTCAGCAGTCGGATTCTATCGACCGATTAATTAGCCCTAGCCACCATCCAACAAGAGGGGATTGTTCCTTGTGTCATATTCCGGCACAAAGGAAAGCGCAATCGCTCGGCTTTTGGCGCGCTGTGAAGCCATCATTCGCGGCATTCCGACAGCATCAGTACACCAAAGCGACTGCGCCGCTTACCTGGAGAGACCAGCAGTGTCGCCACTTTTGGTGACATGCGGGACTCGATTCCCTGCGCTAGGAAGTTGGGATCGCTGCCAGAACTTCCCGCCAGCGCGTAGCAATATGACGAATTCTCGCGTAGGTCTGCATAGACCTGAACGGACCGGTGCGCCTGCACGTCCTTATCAAAAGAGCAAATCGGATGGCATCGCCTTGATCATCACCTTGGCCATGCTCGTGCTGATCTCCGCCGTGGTCGTCGGCATGCTGAGCCTGGCCACATCCGAACGGAAAGCATCCTCAGCCTATGCACAGGGCGTAGAAACTCGCTCCCTGGCCGAATCCGCTGCCGAAATGGCAATCGGCCAGATCCGGGCCGCCACGTCCAACCTGCATAACAACAAAACCTGGGCCTCGCAGCCCGGAATGATTCGTGTTTATAGCGCGGATCAGGGTAATCCCGGCAGTATCTATAAGCTTTATAGCTCCGACACGATGGTCGTCGACAACACGACGTCCTTCGCGCAAGGCAGCGACCTCCCCAGCGGCACGTGGAATTCGTCCCAAGGAGTTTACACGGACCTCAATGAGCCGATGGCCATCCCGAACAGTGGCGGTTCGACTTTGCTTTACCCGATCATTGATGGGAATGGACTCGACGGAACCGGCACGTATTCCGACGGCAGCGGCACTCCGCAAATCGAAGGCTTTGCAGTAAAGAATGCGCCACTGGCCTCGGATCGGGTGCCCAATCAGGTTCCGATGCCAGTCAAGTGGTTGTACGTCCTCAAAGACGGAACGTACATCGCACCAGACAATGCCCCTGCAAACGGGGGCCGTGTGACATTCACCGGCAGCGCGGTGCAGCCGACCGCGCAGAACTACATCGTCGGACGCGTCGCCTTCTGGACGGACGACGAGACCTGCAAGGTAAACATCAACACCGCCGGCGAATCCAAGATGTGGTGTTCGCCAAAGTCCAATACACGTACGGATTATCCCGGTACATCCAGCGACTCCTGGGGATCATACGCAAACGCCTCACCAGCCGTCGGCGAATATGCGCAATATCCGGGACACCCGGCGGCGACCTGCTTAAGCACCGTCCTGGGCAATTGGCTGCCGATCGGTTATCCTCCAACACCATGGGGGACATCGGCCAGTGCTACGACCGGATACAGTTCTGCAACGAGTTTTACGGCCGGTCTCCAGTCATACCTCGGTGACTCGAGCACAGCGCCAAAGAATCGCGGCATCGCACCCCGGCTGCAGTTTGGCGGATCCAAGGGCGGAACGGCCGCGCCGGGCACTGCAACGATCAATCCAGACATCGATCGGCTTTATGCATCCGTCGATGAACTCTTCTTCGACCCAGCCAGTGCGAATCCCCGCACGCCGAATCAGGGATTTGCGGATACCTCAGGAAATCCCAGCGACATACTTGAAAAGACTAAGTTCTTTCTTACCGCCTCGAGCAGGGCTCCAGACGTCACCGTCTTCAACACCCCGCGGGTAAGCCTCTGGCCCATCCAGCAGGATCAGAAAAATGCAACGGATAAGCTGCAGATGTTCTGTTCCACGGTGAATGGCTTCCCATTCTACTTCCAGCGTCTAAACTCGGCTAACAGTGGGGCCTTCGCCCAGAGCTCGAGCGGCATGTCGAAGACCAGCGCTGAAAACACGACGATGGACGCAAACATAGGGCGCAACGCTGCACTGTGCAATTACCTTCAGACGATGGCGCAACTGCCTGTCCCCGGCTTTTCGCAGAATGGTTCCCAGACGCTGCAGAGCAAGTATCAGCAAAAGGACACAGCACAGATCGTTACATCGATGTTCGACTATATCCGCTCGAACGTAAATACGGTCAGCCCGGTCGCGCCCTTCTACACTTACGCATCTATCGTCACGAGCATTACAACCGGTTCAGCCACCGGCAACTATTTCGGCTTCGGCGCAAATACCGTCGTTCCTAGCCAACTTAACGGCGTCAACGGCTTCGGCCGCTTTCCCACCATCGTGGAAGCCGCACTCGTTTTCTACGCGAATCACTATATCAACGACACCCTTACCGGCGCCTCGCTGACAGCCACGACCAACGTAGATGCGAATAATCTATACGTTCGGGCCGTGCTCCTTCTGCAGCCCTTCACCGTATCTCCATACGCGCCATCGACTCCTCCGTACGCCACGTTCGTTTTCAGCGGCGGCGCCGTCGGCTCAATGCAGTTTCCTGCCAAAAATGCGGTCCTCAGCGCGGCACTTTGGAACGCAGGCTCCGACCTCAATGGCAATATGCCCATGAAAGGGCTCTTCTCCCTGCTGAACGACCCCGGCGGACAGATCATTGGGCGAAATCCTTACCCGTTCATTAGTTCCGCCATGGTGATCCCTAACTCGGCGCAGACATTTCCCTTCAGTGGCGGCACTTTTAACATCTCAATCACGCCTGGCTGGGGAACTTCACAAACGGTCCAGACGCTCGCCCTCAATTTCCCGGGAGGTTCGTTCCCTGTTCCAAAGGTCGCTTCGACAAACGCCACCGGCTATCCAGGCACCACGGATTCCAATGGGCTGGACTTTTCCGTCTTTCAAAACCGCATCGAATACGGGATCGGCAAGGGATCCAATAGTGGCAATCGCCGGGGTTATATCGTTTACCGGAAGCAAGTCCTCGTTCAGCCCGAAGACGTTGTTCGGACGATTCGGGCCGCAACAGGACCAAACACAGTTGGAGGTGATTACCGCATGATCGCGGCGCTTCCGAATGTTCCAGCAACCTATTTCACTACCGGCCCTCGTTACGCCAGTGGGGTCCGCCAGGACATCAGCCTGCGCACGGATATCCAATCCTATCGCGGCGAACTCGGTCATATTGCGCAAATGGGCGTTACCCAACCGCCGGACTCCCTAGTTTCCCAGACATACGGCAAAGACACAGGTACTACATATACTGATCTGCCGGATGCCCGCCTCGCTGCGGGCTCCCTGGTTGGCGGCTTCTCAAATCTAAACTATTCGCCCTACGCCCCGCCCTATGTTCCCCAGGGCATGCAGGGGGCCCTCAATTACAAAGGTTTACCCGGTGACTGGGACAACGGAATGTCTTTCTTCGGCGACGGTCCGTTCATCAATCCGCCCGACGCCGTCGGCGGAGGGGTAACGGGTTACTCCTCACCAAACGGAGCTGTCAGCGGCTCGGGCTATATTTCCGCCGTCCCAACTCGGCAGGTGGCGTCCGCGGTGATGTTCGGCTCGCTGCCAACGGGTGTTTATGGAAACAGCCCGGGAGCGGGAGGTACATTCACACCACATCCGTGGCAGACCCTCTTGTTTTGCCCAAATCCGCCATCGCGCACCACAGGCGCGACCTCCCTGCCAACTCCGCAAGATCACTTTGGCTTCGCAAATCCGCCCGATCACCTCTGGCTCGACTTTTACAACATGCCGGTCGTCCAGCCGTACGCGATCAGCGAACCACTCTCAACAGCTGGGCGGATCAACATGAATTACCAGATCGAACCCTTCAATTACATCACGCGCAGCACGGGCGTGCGTGCAGTCCTGAAGGGAACGCGGATTTGCGCATTCCCGATGGATGCCTATCAACCTTCTGGCACAGGCCTCAGTGCGGCCTATTGCAAAGAAGAATCCGGCCCATTCCCCGGCTCAACGGCGACCACCGATAACGACGGAACCTATAACTCCCGAGTCGCGCCGTCATACCCCTATGAGTTATACTATGATGTGAACCGGGACGAGACCATCAAGGGATTCGAAAACCGCTTCAGCCAGGGTGACATCTTCCACAGCGCATCGGAAATTTGCTCGATCTTCCTTGTGCCACAGAAAATTCCGAACGCCACTTACACATCCGGCGCAAATGCTGCCACTCCAACCTATACCAACATGATGACTTGGTGGCAGAATTTCCGACTCACCGGAGACAATACCCGGGAGGAGCCTTACAACCACCTCTATCCGCGTCTGACGACCAAGTCGAATACGTACCGGATTCATGTACGCGCGCAGGCGCTGCTCCAGGTAACGGCCGATCGCCAGGCGGCAGTTTGGAAGGAAGGAACGGATCAGGTCCTCGGTGAGTATCGTGGCTCGTTCCTTGTTGAACGCTATGTCGATCCAAACGACGCCAAGCTCGCCACAGTCGACTTCGCCGCGTCGCTCTCGAAATCCACTGCTGCCACGGGAGGTGTGGCGCTCGATGACTATTACAAATTCCGGGTTCTCGAACGGAAGCAGTTCGGACCATAACCCCGCTGATCCTTTGAAAGCATCACATCATCAAACCGCCGGGTTCACGCTCATCGAGGTCGCGATTGCGCTTGGCATCATTGCGTTCGCCTTAGTGGCGCTGATGGGCATGCTCCCGATCGGTCTCGATAGCCTGCACGATTCGAAGCGCAACACAATCGACGCGCGGATCGTGCAGCAAATGTCCACGATGCTTCGCCTCAGCGACTGGAGCACTCCCGGCAGCACGCCGGGAACGGACGGAGGCAACACCATCATCAACTCGTATAACGGCGTTCTCTATTACTTCGATTCAGACGGCAACCAAATCGGCAGCAGCCAGAAGCCACCAGCAAACTCGAATCTGATCACATATACCGCCCAGCTCACGATCAATAATAAGTCGGCAACGTCCGGCAATGTAACGCTGCCCGGAACCTCACAAAGCAATTCGTTCCTCCTGAGCTTCACGGTCCTCATCACCGATCTGCCGGCCAATGTTTCAGACCGCTTTTCCTTCTCCGGCTTCCCGGCACTCCAGCACTCTCGGAATACCCTCATGTACACCACCCTGGTCAGCCAATCTTCCGGAGCCTGATGTTCCCTTGAAAGCGGCTTTCCCAATCACTTATCCCATGCGCCACTTCCACCGTAGCAAGCGGCCGCATTCCGCATTCACGCTCGTCGAGATGCTCGTCAGCATGACGGTGCTGACCCTCATTCTCGTGATGACCGTCCAGATGGTTGGACATACCCAGAAAGCCTGGACACGAGCATCGGCCAGTGTGGAACGTTTTCGCGACGCGCGGGTCGCTTTTGAGGCGGTTACCCGCCGGGCGAGCCAGGCCGTCCTGAATACCTATTGGGACTATGACAACGTGTCGGCTCCTACAAAGTTCATCCGCCAGTCGGAGCTGCATTTCATCAGCGGCCCTCGCGAAACACTGTTGGGGAACAATAGCTCCGGGCTACCCGGCCAATCACAACCCGGCGCGCCGGGCTACGGTCATGCCGTCTTCTTCCAGGCACCACTCGGCTACGTCTCCGCCCTGGCATATACCTCCACGAATACGCTTCTAAACAAGACCGGACTGAATGCCTGCGGTTACTTTCTCGACTACGCAACCGACACAAGTTCGCGCCCGAAATTTCTTCAGAACAATCCAGCTGTACCCGCTCGGACAAGGTACTGCGTCTTCGAATATCGAGAGCCCAGTGAACAACTCTCCGTATACCTGGATAACTATCTGGGGCGCACCTACGCCTCATCGGTTGCAGCCAACTCGGCGCCGCCGACGCTGCAGTACCAATCCACCGGATCGGTCTCAACGTCGGACGCTCGCAAGTGGTACACGGATGACCTCAAGAAGTACTCGCGTGTCATCGCCGAGAACGTCGTCGCCCTTGTGATCAGCCCGCGTTATCCCGGACTTTCGATCAATGGATCGACAGTTCCCGATTTTGCCTACGCTCCAGAATACTTCTACGATAGCCGCGGACTACTGAGTAAACTTCAGGAGACGAAGATTACAAGCATCGGCAATACACTCGACGCAGCAACCACTAATGTGCTGCCTCCCGTGCTCGACGTCACGATGGTCGCCCTCGACGAGGCATCGGCCGCTCGCTACGAGGCGCTACATCCCGGTGTTCCACCGCTCACCGCGGCCGCACAGGGATCCCCGAGTGGCGCCACAGGCGGCCGTCTCTTCCAGTCGGTTTCGTCCAAAGGGTCTAATTATTCCACTGGGGATACCGATGACCAATTCGAGACGGACCTCGCAACTTTTGAGTCTTACCTCACGTCCCAGAATCTCAGCTATCAGGTCTTTCGAACCTCGGTCCCGGTACGCGCGGCAAAGTTCAGCACCCAATGAGCACGCATATTCCGCAAATGACTCATTCCCTCGCCCCAAGACAAAAGGCGTTCACCCTTCTCGAACTGCTTGCCGTCATTGCCATCATCGGCCTGCTCGCCGGTCTCGTGGTGCCCGCATTTAGCCATCTCGCCGAAAGCAGCAAGCTAACAAACGCCGCCACCCAGCTCGCCAACGAGCTCAATTACGCGCAGCAACTCGCGATCAAGAATAACGTCCCGACCTCGGTTGTCTTCTACTCCTACAAAAACTCGACAAACGCGGACACAACCCCGCGTTTTCAGGCATTCCAGACCTGGGTCCAAGCCCCCAATCAGGCCCTGAATACATATGCCGCTTACCGACCGGGCTCAAAGGTAATGCCCCTGCCAGAAGGCATCATCATCTCGTACAGCTCCACTTATTCAACGGTCCTTTCGAATCATTCCGCGACGGCACCAGCGACGTTTGCCTCGAGCTTCAGTGTTCCCTCGACCACCTCGGATAGCTGGTCGCCCGCAAGCTCGAATGGCGGTACGGAATTGGACCACACCTACTTCAAAATCACTTTTTATCCCGATGGTTCGACGGATTTAGTTGATCCCCCACCCCCACCCGGGACTGATTCCTCATCCCAACCCTCCTACAGCTGGTGCATTACCCTCTACCCCGGAAATTACTCCGCGGCAGCGGCCAATCCTGGCGGCGCCACTACGGGACCGGCTCCAAACTTCGTTACGCTGGTCATCGATTCGATGAACGGGAACATCCGAGTCTACCGCCCGGGGTAAGTGACATCCCGATTTGATTGTCCAAATCGCACTGTTCGCGCCGGATTTGTGCAAGGCTGCAAGCAGCTTCGCGCTTCACCTGACAGGCGCAGCAGCGCCATCCCAGCCGATGGAAGCATCGCCGGAGATGAACTTCGGAGTGAGCAGGGAAACTTGCACCGGATGAAAAACAGTAGTTATCTGGGCGCTTCATTCCCCAATGAAGCCCCTCCCGTTCTCTATCTCGCTGCTTTGCATTTTGCTGGCAATCGGCGTCTCTAACGCCGGCGCTGCGGTTCAATCGGCCTCGGCGACCTTCGCCACAAAGGTCAAACCATTGCTCGAGGAGCATTGTTACGACTGCCATGGATCTGACACGCAAAAGGCCGGCCTGCGGCTGGATACGCTAGCCACGGATCTTCGCGATCCAAAGGCTTCCAAGACGTGGATTCACGTTTTCGACAAACTCATCGCGGGCGAAATGCCGCCAAAGTCACGCGATCGCCCGCCTCAGGCCGACGTTTCCGGGGCGGAGCAATTTCTCTACTCGCAATTGCGTGCCGCCTCGCTGGAGCGCCAACAAAAGGACGGCCGGGTCGTCGTTCGCCGGCTAAATGGGACCGAGTACGAAAACACGGTTCGCGATCTGGTCGGGACGAATGTCTCTCTCAAGGAAATGCTTCCCGAGGACAACACGACCGCGGGCTTCGACAATGTCAGCAGCGGCCTCGACCTTTCCGCTACTCACCTTCTGCTTTATCAGGAGGCTGCGGCTAGAGCCGTGCAGTCCGTGATTCCCATCAGTCCTCCGATTCCGTTCAGCGACAAGCGCACGGGCCTCGAGATGACGAAAAAGGGGCCGAACTTCAATCAGACGCTCGGCCATTCTTGCAAACTGAATGGCGAGTCCTTGATCTTCTACAGCAAACTGCCGCGCTACGGCCTTTGCTCGACCCCATCGGTTCCAGCTGATGGCCGTTATCGAATTCAAATGTCCGCATGTGCTGTAGGCGCTGATGGCAAACCCGTCCCGGCTGGCTTGATGTCTGTTCAGGACGGCGGCCGCGAATCCCCGATCTTGCGCGAAGTGCGCGAGATTCCAGCAGGCTCCCCCTCGATCATTGAATTCGAATTCGACCTTCGCAGACATCAGGCATTTGTCGTCAATTTGCTGACTAATTGGGACATTCGCGGCTTCAAAAAGCCCATCGACGAATACACTGGCCCCGGCCTTCGCGTTGACTGGATCAAAATCGAGGGCCCGATCGATCAATTCCCGCCAACGAGTTACTCGAACTTATTCGCCGGTGTGCCATTAAAGGCGCGGTCCGTCGTGAAAGCCGAAGCCGCCGGACAAAGGCCGCCGGTAATCAACGAGCATCGCACGGAACAGCAATGGTTCTCCGATCCACTCGTGCCCGCTTCCACCAATCCGCAACAGGATGCCGAGCGTCTGATCCGCTCCTTTCTACCACGAGCCTTTCGTCACCCCGTCGGCGAAGAGACTCAGAAACACTACGTCCAGAAGGTGCTCGATAAGCTGGATCAGAAATACTCGTTCCTCGACGCGATGACGTATGGGTACAAACTCATTCTGTCATCGCCGGATTTCCTGTTCTTAATGGATTCGCCGGCCAACGGCCTCACTGCCCAGGGCGATCTCCCCACTTCGAAATTGGACGACTATTCGCTCGCGGAACGGCTCTCCTATTTCCTCTGGTCCAGCATGCCTGACGAGGAGCTTCTTGCCTCTGCCCGTAAGGGAGAATTGAGCAAACCATCAGTCCTGAACGCCCAGGTGGAGCGAATGCTCAACTCCCCGAAGTCGCATCGCTTCACGGAAAACTTCACCGGCCAATGGCTCGATCTGCGGAAGATCGATTTCACCATCCCGGACCCGACACTCTTCAGCGACTTCGACAGCCTCCTGCTCTGGTCCATGCCGCGCGAGTCCGAGCTCTTCTTCGAGGAAGTGTTGCGCAACGACCTCAGTCTGCTCAGTTTCGTCGACTCCGATTGGACGGTCATCAACGAGAGGCTTGCGACCCTCTATGGAATCCCGGATGTGGAAGGCAACGCCTTCCGCAAAGTGAAGCTACCGCCAGGCCTCCATCGAGGCGGCGTGATGACGCAGGCGAGCGTTCTGAAAGTCACCGCCGACGGCACTCGCACCTCGCCAGTCTTGCGTGGGAAATGGATTCTCGACCGCATCATCGGAAAACCTCCGGAACCACCGCCACCAGATATCCCTGCAATCGAGCCGGACATCCGTGGCGCGACGACCATCCGCCAGCAGTTGGACAAACACCGCCACACGCCCGCGTGCGCCACCTGCCATGCCCGCATCGATCCGCCCGGTTTCGCGTTGGAAAACTTCGACCCGATCGGCGGCTGGCGCGATTTCTATCGCGTCACGACGCGTACGAAAGGCGCACAACCGCTTCCCCTGCCCTACTCCGGAGGCCGCGGCGTCTATCGCGGTCTCGACGTCGAGCAAGGCGGCGAAACGCCGGATGGAAAGCCGTTCAAGGACATCGACGATTACAAAAAGATCCTCCTTTCGGACAAAGACCAGCTCGCCCGCAACATGACCCAGAAGCTCATGATCTACGCGACTGGCGCGGACATTCAGTTCGCCGACCGCGAAGTCGTCGAGCAGATCATCGCAAAGATCCGGACGAAAAATTACGGATTCCGAACTCTTGTCCATGAAATCGTCCAGAGCCGGGTATTCCTAAATAAGTAGTCGCTGTGCTCAACACCTGACAACCACTGCAATGCCCGTCCAACGCATCGACCGCCGCACTTTCCTCCGCGCCTCCGGCGTTGCCATCGCTCTGCCTTTCCTCGAGGCCATGATCCCCGCATCGGCAGCCGAGGCAAAAAAATCCCTCACCCAACCGCCGCGCATGGTTTTGATCGGGCAGCCGCTGGGAATGTACGGCCCCAACTTCTTCCCTGAAAAGACGGGCAAAGACTACGAGCCAAGCCGCTACCTTAAACTGCTGCAGGCGCACCGCGATCAATTTACCGTTTTCTCGGGAATGTCGCATCGCTACGCGTCAGGCCATTTCGCCGAAGTCGCGATCATGACGGGCGTGGCGCCGGAATTCGTCCGGGACAAGGACATCAAAAACGGGATCTCGCTCGATCAGGAAGTCGCGTCCCATATTGGAAATCAGACACGCTTCCCATCTCTGATCCTGGGTAGCGGCGATGTGTCATGGAACCGGCGCGGCGTCCGAATTCCCTCCGAAGGACGCGCGACACAGATATTCCGCAAACTCTTCATCGCGGGCACGCCTGAAGAGGAATCGCGTGAGCTTCAACGCGTGAAGGACGGCCAAAGCATTCTCGACGACGTCGGAGATCAGATCAAAGCGATCAACAAACGGGTGAGCAGCAGCGACCGCAACCGCCTCGATCTGTTCCTGACCTCCGTGCGCGAAGCCGAGCAGTCGCTGCAGCAAGACGAACACTGGAGCACGACACCAAAGCCGCACGTTGATTTCCCCACTCCCACGAGCGATTTCGCCGGGCCTCAGTTACTCGAGCGCTCGCGCCAGTGGTATAACATCGTCCACCTCGCGATTCAGACGGACTCCACGCGCGTCGTCTCGCTCTGGCTCGGAACACAGGAGCGCCCGGATATCCCCGGCGTAAACCTCGGTCATCACGACGCCTCGCATCACGGGCAGGACCCAGGAAAGCTCGAGCAATTGGCAATGATCGAAGAAGCGGAAATCCAGATGCTCAGTGAATTCCTCGACAAAATGAAGGCCACCACGGAAGGCGATCACAACCTGCTCGATCGCACCGCAGTCTTCTACACGAGCAATCTCGGCAACTCGTCATCGCACGATAATAATAACCTGCCAATTATCCTCGCCGGAGGCGGCTTCAAGCATCAGGGTCACATCGCCTACGACACAAAGAACAATACGCTGCTCTCCAACCTCTATGTTCGAATGCTCCACCAGATGGGCATTGAGGCAAAGTCTTTCGGTGCGAGTAACGGCGTCATCAGCGAAATCTGATCTTGCCCAATAAAGGGCAAGGCTTCGCCTACCGCACCAAGTCGTATCGGATAACAAAATCCAGACGCTGCCCAGTCTGCGTCCCAACCCCGCGCGTCGTCCGGGCGCCGTAAAGATATTCCAGGCCCATCCGGAAGCTCGTAGTCGGCTGCCAGATCACGTTGACACTGCCGTACTGGCTTCCAGCATACGCCTCATCGCCTAGGATCGCCTCAGTCTCAGCATTCACATAGCCGTAGCTGATGGTCGACTTCCACTGAGGCGCCCATTGGTGCGTATATCCTACCACACCCGCAAAGATGCCCAACGGCCTTAGTCCGAGATGGTCATCGAGAGCAGCATCCTGTCCTAATCCGCTTGAATCCTGGATATATCGTTCAATACCTCGCCCATAAGTGACCTGCGTGGAAAACCGATCATCAGTAAAAAGCTTCACGCTGGCTGCAAGGCTCGCCCCCCAGCCGGTCGTCGTTTTCCTGCCAGTATCGCTTTCAAAGGCAATACTCCTGGTGATTCCACTGAGCTGCACATGCCCTACATCCCGCTTTTCCCAGCGCAGATTGGAAGTCAGATCAGGAATTCGACTATAACCGTGCGCGTTTGGACCATAGACGTCACTTGAAAGATCCAAATCCGAGTTCGGCTGTTCGATTCCGAAGGCAAGGTTCAGCCGGTCCGTAAGCGGCTGCGTGTAGCGGATCTGCGGCAATCGTTTGTTTACCAACCCATTCGGACCTTGCGCATCGACGGTGTCTGGAAAAGCGTCGACATCCATGAAAGTGCTATACGTCTGCCCCACCAGGAAATTCCACGCCTGCCCGTATAGATGGCGAAGCCTGTAAGTATTGCTATTGCTGGCCGAATCGCCGAGGAAATCGTTTTCATAATAGATCCGAAGAGTACCCTCGGGCACTGGCCTCCTCGTCTCCAGGCTCAACCTCGACACGGCCGCGTCGAGCTGTGATCGAGCGTGACCGTGAGAAGCTTCAAAGGGAAAGCTCGAAGGAATAAATAGGTTCGGATTACCGTTGTTCTTGCCATCCAAAATCATGTCGAGCCGGACATTCCCTCCGATCTTGAAGATCGTGTCCGTACCGGGGATGGGAATGAACCCCTTCAAGCTGGGCTCAATCGGCACGTTGTTCGGACGCGGCGCAGCATTCTGGAGATCCTGAAAGGTATTTAAATCGCGCACCTGTGCGACTCCTCCCGGGAGCGCTCCCGTGGCTGCCGGTGTCGGCGAAGATAGCATCGCAGCTGATGCTGGCGCCGGTGTAGCCGCTGCACCGGAAGCCGTGCTCCGTTTGCTGACTTTCTGGCGCTCCAGCGTCGCAACCCGATCCCGGAGCTGCTCGATCGTCTTTTGCATCTCCAGCATCGACTTGCGCAACTGCTCGATCTCTTCGTCCCGCTCCTGCGCGGAGCACGGCTGGGATGCGGCCAGGCTGCACATCGCGATGCAACCGACCAGCAGTCCTCTGCCCCAGCTCCGGGAAGCAATGCCAAACAGAATACTCTCACCGCGGCGAAAGCCGCTCCGAATCCGGCATCGATGCAGCGCCGCCATAGGCGTCAGTCACCAAGCGCAGCTATTCATCGCGAAGCGCCAATCGCTGTTGCCGTCGCTGGCTCAATCAAAGGCCCAGACAGGACGCGCTCCTGCAGTTCGATCTTCCGATTTGCCAGCTCCTGTCGCACGCGATCCGATACGACTCCGGACACCGCGATCCGTACCGGGCGTTGCTCCGGCCCCGCTGGGACCTGCGTCAGCGCATTGATAAAACGCTCGCCCATTGGGGTCCACGCAGCGTAATCCCACTCGAGTGCAACCACGGTCGCACCGTCGGCAGTCACGCAGATCGGAATGTTATTAAGGACGCCGAATCCGGTGATGTTCGTCCCATTCTTCGCAAGCTTCGCCATGACTGCCGCGGTCCGCTGATAGAAGACTGCATCAGCCTCCGAATCCGCATCAGTCGCCAGTTCCACAAAGCCCTCCACATTTGCGGGCTTGCCCAATTTGGTGAGCGACGTCACGAACGCGGTCTGCCGGGTGGGAGAGAAAACGGTTGAAGCCAGGAACGCAGCCGACGCCGCCTGGCCAACACCCAGTTCCCGCAATCGCGCAGCATTCCGCTTTTTCAACTTCGCTGGATCGAATTCACGCAGATCATCGTCGAGATCGCTGACAAAATAAGTCGCGCCCAGTGCCTTACCCGCGCCGCCGCCGATCGGCATCATCAGCAGATCCAATGTGCAGGAACCTCCAACGCTCGTCCATGCGAGGCGATTCAGTTCCTTCTGAAGCAGTTCATTCGTACTGTATGGGTCAACACCGAGACGATTCGCCAGATCCCGCTTCGCCTGCGGAAACCCGGAGACGTTCTTCAACACCCCTTCGTCATACGGATCTTTGGGCTGATCTTCGTCTCGATGCGCAATCTTCTCGCCTGCCCCCTTCAACCCATCGCCCACACGATTCATCATCCGCCAGATCCCTTTTGGAACGCCCGTCACAGTCTGGACCGGCTCCTTCGCGAGGTTGCGCGCGAAGAGCAACGGACTCGTTGATGCCTTCTTCAGGGCCTTCGTAAACTCGTCCGATTCCTTGACCTTATCGAGTTTTCCGAGCGCTTCGATTTCCCGCACTCTCTCCACAAGCAATTCATTGCCCGAGGCGATGAACGAACCATAATCGGAAGTAATCGTGTACTGATTCGCCCCCGAATAGGTCGGCACTTCATCCAGGACATGAAAATGCGCCCCTTCGAGATACTCCGGACGAAGAATCTGCTTGGCACTGAGCGTCGGCGGATCTTCGTATGTCTCCGTGGGCGCATTCTGCGCATTTGCAACGGCAACGAATCCGCAGACCACCGCGAGACCAAGTGCAACGCGAGGTAATGAGTTGGCAATAATCATAGGTTTGTCGTCATAGTTTACAAACGCGTTCCGACCTTTCGCTCATTTAGCAGCTGGTTTTGCCGAGGTGGGAAGCGCGGTCGGAGCCGTGGGCATATCAGGATCGGGCAAGCGGACCAGCAGCCATGTCTGGGTCTTGCCTGTGCCGAAGTGAACGAACACACTAGTTTGCTGTTTCGTCAGCCCATTCAGGTTTGCCTCGACTACCGTCCCCGTATTATCGCCCGTGTGCCAGGCGACTCGTTGGGTCTTCTTATCGATCGCCCCGGTCACCCTCTGGGATTCTCCGGTAAGCACATTGGAATAGGCACCAGATATGAGGCCATCCTTGTTACCGGTGAGTTGATAGAACATCACTGCATCGCCCTTCTCCTCCTGAGTTAGCGCCCAGACGCCCATCGGAACCCATTCCGGATCTGTCGCATTCCCATCCACGAGCGGAACCGGCGGAGGCGGCTCCGTCGTAGGATTCCCCAAGTCCAGCGCTTCCTGGCGGTAATCAGCAGCCGGCGCAGTTTCCTTCCCGTCGACATATACTTTCTCATCGTGAACCACGACGTCGGTGCCATAGTCATATACGATGGGAGCAGGCGGCGCGCTCTCGTAGATCACGTCATAGCTACTCCACGTTGTCGGACGCCACCACCACCAGGGATTCACATTGAAACCGATATTCACCGATGACGGCCACCAACTGCAGCCCGCCCACCAGTCCGGCGTAAAGTAGTGATCGCACGAATCCCGCACGTAGTCTCGGATCTCATCGGCGCGGTCAGCCCGGTAATCCCACACATCATTCCGCCAGTCCATCCAGTCACTCCGCCGGTCCGTGAAGGAATCCCAACGTTCGTTGCGGAAATCCTGGATGTTATCCCAGCGTTGGTCGCGAACCTGCTGGAAGTTATCGAGTCGAGCGGAGTTTACGTTCGACCAGTTATTCCAGTAGTTCTGCCGCTGCTGCTGCCAACCCGCGTATCCACCCTGAAAGTTATTCATGCGGTTCTGGATATGCCGGCTGTTATCAACGTTGACGGTGTTATTTCCGCCGCGATTGCCGGAAAAATTGCCGTTCCCGTTGTTGTTTCCGTTCCACCGATTGCCGTTATCCCCGCCTGGACGAATGCCATTTCCGCCGCCACCAGGCCGATTGGGAAGTTGGCCTCCGCCGGCGACGGGCCAACGGGTTCCGCCCCCGCCTTGGCCTGGCCGCTCCGGAAGTCGGTTTCCTCCACCTCCATTCGGAAGATTCGGCAATTGCGTTCCCGCTCCACCGCCGCCCGGCCTGCTTGGCAGCCGATCTCCACCTCCGCCCCCGGGCCGATTCGGCAGCTGATTACCCGCGCTACCTCCACCGGCAAGACCCGGCACGCGCTCTCCGGCTCCTCCTGCGCCCGGCCTCGTCGGCTTATTGATAGGCTGTCGCGGCAGCTGATTATCCGGCCTCATTCCAATGAATCCATTTTCGCCTCCGCCGCCGGGCCTCGTCGCTGGAGTCGTGGGCCGCGACGGTTGTCCAGCTGGCCGTTGCACCGACTTATTAATCGCGGGTCGATTATTCTGGCTAACATTTGGCCGCGATCCAGCCGAAGGCAGTTGCGAAATACTTCCGCTCGGACGGCTTTGTTGCGGACGCTGCACCTGCTGCCGTTGGGGCTGTTGTTGGGGCCGCTGCGCCTGCGGACGGCTTGGCTGTGGCCGGGATACATTCGCGGGACGGCTCATCCCTCCTCCACCTCCGCCGCTTGGCCTTGGGGCTGAATATGAACGCCCGCCACCACCTCCTCCTCCCCCACGGCCGCCACCACCACCTCCTCCTCCCCTGCCTCCTCCGCCTCCTCCACCGAATCCCCTGGCGTCGACGTGGTCTGAGCCATCCACCAATAGCAGAGTGAGCCCCAATGCCAGAATACTTTTGGCTTTCATGGCAAGACTCCTATTTGCTGCGAACGATTTCGATTGGATCGATATTCGGCATCAGTTCGCCATCGACCTGCCGATTCGAAGAAGACCAAGTATGCTTGTCTTTGTTGATGAAAGTCAGCGTATGGTCAGCGCTAGATTGCCTTCCGTCGGCCAGAGTCGCCGAACACCGAATTAACCACCGATGGCCCTCGTGGTTCCAAAAGTTCTCGCTGAATCCCCCATCCGAATCAAATACCCACGAGCGGATCTTACCTGCGACAGGGTCCCATCCAATGACCTCCGTCCCTTCGAACGAGGCATCTCCACCTAGTTTAGACGCAAAAGTGCGTGTGATAAAGGCGTGCTGAGCCGTCCACTTCGCCACCACATGCACCTCGGCATCCGGGCTATTGTCGTCCCAGGTGCCAATCAACCACGCTAGCTCCTGCAGGTGATGCTCGGCATTTCCAGCCAGGGGCGCCCCGGTCTCAGTAAGCTGGGTAATCAGCCAATCGCCATCCTTTTTGACCCGAGTCGCCGTATAGCTACTAACCGTCGTCGTACCATCGGGTTCCTCGACCGTCGAGGTCCCCTTCTCCACAACCACATCGGGCGTAATCGGCCGCACGCTTTCGACGTCGAGATCGAGCTTCCGGCCCTTATGCTCCGCCAGCATCTTCGTCATGTTCTTCTGGATCGCGTCCTTGCCACTCATCACCTGCCCGTCATCGTCGATCCATTCCGCATCCGGCGCAAACTGAGAGGCAATCCCCGCCGCATCGCCCTTATTGAAAGCTTCAATCAGGGCATTCGCCTTCGCAGCTACCGCTGTTTCCTCCGGTGTCAGCGGCTTTGCAGAGCCCCCCGCCGGAGCCGCATCCTCCGCTGGAAGTGCCATGATCAGGCTGGCGGAAATCGTAAGAATAAGATAGGCGGTTTTCATAGTAACTTTGCAAATGGGGGCTAAATCTCTGCTCTAAGTGAAAGCTGTGAGTCGCGCTAGTGATGATCAAAGCAGGTCCCCAGCAGGCTCAGTCTCGGTTCTCCTTCAAAATTCGTTCCACCTCGACGATTGCCTTCTCGTTTTGGGGAGAACCATGTCCAGACGGCACTATCAATTCAGACTCCGCACCATCAAGATGCGAACTCCAGTACGGAACGACACCATCGCTGCTCTTCGGCGTATCACCGCGACCGCGATCACCGATAATACTGTGATAGGGAATTCCCGGTGTTATCGGAATCTTGTTAATCGCCAGCACAAACCGGTTTCCGGGCGCTAGCGTATCGATGCTGTTCGGCATCCTATTCAATCTCATTGCCGCGGGGTCCGCGGTAATGAGAGGCAATATCTTGTGTTGAAGCGCAATGAAAGTGGATGGCGGATGCACCAGCGCCGAGGCAATCCGCCCAAACCAGATGGAAGCCAGATTGCTGCCACGATGTGGCGTCGACATGAAGATCACACGACGAACTTCCGATCGATGATTGAAGACGAGTGTCTTCTCCAGAATTTCACGGCTTTTTGCAGGAAGACGGGTTTCAGCGGGCGATTTCCCAAAATACACTCGCCATAGCTGGTCTCCCGAATCCGTCACCATCAGCCGTGAAACCAATCCACCCATGCTGTGGCCCACCAATACGATGGGTTTATGATTCGGAAATTCCCGCTGAACGCTATCCAACGCTTCGCGAAAAAGGGCGGCCGAATATGGGTAAGGATATCCGCTTGGATAACTGTAAACCCAAAACTGGTATCTCCGCCGTGTGCTTGGGTCTCCCCGCAGTTCATTGATCATCTGACTCCAGCTGGCCGGTGTATCCTGCAGTCCGTGCACAAAAATCACCGGGATCCGATTGGGATCGTATGCCTGCAGCCGCGTCAGCCTTGCAGTATCAGCGTATTTCTCCGGTCGAAGAAGCCGAGCCAGCGCGACCTTCTCCGGCCTCACTCGCGCCATCAGCAACGCAGGCGCCGCCGTGTAATCAGCCGCAAGCGTGAACTTACGCCCCTCCAGCATCACGGTCTCCGCCGCCAAAGGCTCAGCAAATCGCAAGGTGGCCCGATGCGCTTCAAAAGTGATCAGTGCCGTGACCGTCCCATAGATCTGCCGCCCTGCTGATTTTGCCTGATCGACGGGGACGATATTACGGCTGACCGCCACCAGCGGTGCACCAACACCAACGACCGTCATCCGTTTTTGGAAATAGGCGCCCCTGATGAGCATCCGATCCGCGGTTACGAGATCGTAATTCGATGGATTGCGGTCCGGATCACGCCCCATCATTCCTGTCAGGACCATCTCACCCTTTGGCGTATTAATAGGAATGGGCTTCTTCCATGGCTCCAGATCCTGGTCCCCGACTGCATCCACGACACGTGCCACGGCAAAGTTGTAGCAGCGACGCGCTCCAGCATCCTTAGGATTTTCCAGCAGGGCGTGATACGCGTCGTCAGCAATTGCCAATTCTTCGCCCACCGCCCTGTGCGGATCCGTCCTCTGTATCTTCACCGCCACATCCAGCCTTGGATTTCCGGATATCGGCGCAACGGGAATCACCTGCCTGATCGCGACCAGCGGCGCGCACCCGGAAAAACCGATCGCGAGCAGATATGTAATTGGTTTCCAGCGATTCATAGTGCCGTCTTCGGACTTGTAGTTTCTGCCGCCTCTTCACCGGCAACACCCGCCTCGCGTACCCTCAGATTTGCCGCCGCTCGAGCTCCACCCAACCCAACTTCCACCATGCAGGCCAGGCTGGTGGAGTCATCAGCCGTAGATCGGGTGATAGCGATTCGCTTCATCTTGAGAGGTGCGGATCAGTACACTGCCCCCTCCCTCTTCGCATAGTAAGCCTTCGCCTCCTCACGAGTGATCACGCCGTCATGGTTTGTGTCCGCCTCGCGCATGAAATTTTTCACAAGGCCGCTGTTCTGGGCGTAGCGCGCCGCCTCATCAAGAGTCACGACACCGTCATGATTCACGTCCGCCGCCCTGAATGCCTTTGCATCCTTGGCGTTATTGGTCGGATTCCACTCCGCCATTGTAAGCTTGCCATCGTGATTCGTATCGAGGCTATCAAACATCTTCGTGGCGAGATATCGGCCGACTTCCTCCTGGGTCAGTTTGCCATCGTGATTCAAATCCGCTTCCGCAAATCGATCACGGGTTGGCCCCACCGTCGAGCAGGAGCAAAGGATTACGGAGGCAATTGAGAAGGTGTGTATTAGCTTCATGGGTTGGTATTTGGATTGGAAATCTTGCGTCTGCCGGAATTCGTCGATTTACCGAGGTCAATTCTTCGGCCACCGTCCCAAGGTCTCCCGCCTGCCAAAGCCGTCTCCTCATCCGTTTCCAAGACGAGCGAAATTCCTTGGGCGGCATGTCGCATCTCCAAGTTAGCGACATCCCACGCAAGCGGTCGTACTGGATGATTCCAAAGCTTCATGACGAAATCCGCTTCGCCCCCATTGAGACAGAGTGAATCCCCAATCAGGGACATATCAGTCTCATTGGGACTTACTCCTACCATGTCAAAATCGCCCGGCCTTCGATATTGTACTTTAGGGCAACTTCCGCGAACGTTCTGCTACGTTCGGATGAATGGGCGACAATGCCGGCGCCACACGCGACATGCCGACTGCAGACAGAACGCGCATTCCGCCAATGCGCTACGGCACCGCGCAGTTAACTTCCATCTATCCGGCCAGACCCGTCCCCTGGATTTAGCTCCGCCAGATGAACCGGGCGCCAGTAATTTGCAATCGGAACGAATAGCCTGCGATACCGCCACAGAACTAGCGCCAAGGCAACGATCCCCAGACAGGCGAGCGTACTGAGCCGCTCCCGCCGTTCCCAGGTGGCATTCCCAGCCGTAGCACCAGAGCCAGCCGACGCGAGTGCGGGATTCGGCACCACGTCGAAATTTCGCGTCGGGAACTTAACCGTCTTGAGCTGATATGAGTCGAGATCCCACCAGGTCATTTGAAGCGCCGGAACCGTGAAGTGCCCGGGCCTCTCGCAGACATAGGTGAGCGTTTGGCGGCGACGTCCCATCATCTGTCCACGCTCCCCGGTATCCAGCACCTCCGGTTCCTTTGCATAAATCCCGAGGCCATCGATCGTGGAGACTGGGAATGGCGGAAAGATCATCGATGGCACATCCGGCGCCGTGATCGTGATCGTTCGACGAAAGGCGTCGCCCGCTTTTGCCTTTCCAGGCTGCGGAGTCCATGACTCCTCCGCCTTTAAGTCTCTAGCGCTGATCACGACCGCCAATTTCTCGGCGCCCGGCGGCAGCTTGGCCGTGAGTTGCTGCGGCTGCGTTTTCAGGACGACCTGAATTGACTCTTTATCGAGAGGCGTAGCGCGCACCCCGAATCGTACTGATATGGGAGGGATCGCATGCTCTCCAGCACGTTCGCAGAATACCGCCAGCTCATGCCTCTGGACGTTATACGAAATCCCATCGTGTTCTTCGGTGCCAAGGACAGGCCGGTCACGAGGCGGCATGATCAACACCCCGGGGATTCGCGGGAGATCGAAGGCGGGACTTCCCGCGAAATATCCAGGAGCCAATAGTTCCACTACAAGAACTGCCTTCTCCCCGACCCACAGTTCAGTCGGTGCATCGAGATGAGCTCGCACTTTAGGCGTCGGCTGCTGCGCTTTTGCCGATAGGACAAGCGCCATTGCGAATAACAGCAAGATCGAAACTCCTCGCTTCATTATTTCTTCTCCGGCGCCGGACTGATTTCGGAATGGTTCGCCTGCCAGGCAAATTTCGCCCGGAGGAAATCACCGGGAGTCGTCTGTACTTGCCGCAGCCAATCCGCGCGAATCTCTTCATCAGATATGGGTTCGCCCAGCGTTGGATCGGCCTTTCGGTTTTCCCCCATCTTCTTCTCGTTTCCCTCATCCTCGTCTTCATCCTGAGGAACATCGGTCTTGGCGGCTGCCTTGATTTTGTCCCGACGCGCGATCGCTAGGGCGCGATTTTCCTGCGCCTCCGGCCAATCGGGATGAAAAACCAATGCGCGATCGTAAGCCGCGATCGCCTGATCGTAGGCCCCGTGCATCAGCCAGGCGTTGCCCGAATTATACGAGCCAACCGCCCCGCCAACCCTGGCAAAAGTCCTCGCGGCCGCTTCAAAATCGCCGTTGCGGTATTGGGCCAGACCGATCCTCCACGGATCCGCATAGGTCTTCGCAGCGTCTTGAAAACGCCCGGCGCGAAAAAGAGCGTCGCCTCGCTGGTCGGCACCCCGCCAGAAATTCGGATTACGCACGGTGCCAGCGAGGAGCACGGCCGCAAAGGCAAGGATCACCACGGCTCCAGCGACCCGCATCCATCGATGCATCCGATTTTGTGGTGACCTTTTCAAGTTCATCGTGCGGCAGTTGCTGCCATCCAGCCGCGCCGGGCAAATGGCAACGCGCAAAGGAACAGGATCGGTGTGAGCCAATAGCCTCCCTCTTCCCATCGGTCGCTGGCACCACCACCCGCCGTAGAAAACTTCGCATCCCGGGCGATTTGCTCAACATCTGACGAATCTGCAGTCAGACGCGTAAACTTCGCGTCTACCACTCCAGCCGCATCCCGTAAGGTTGCCAGTTCCGGACCTTCGAGGAGAGGCGCCAGAACGCGCACCGGCGTCGCAGAAGCCTTCCGCCATGTGGCAAGCGCCTGCCTTTGCTCCGGTGCAACGTTATCGGCAATCCAGAGAATCGTGCCCGAACTCCCCGACCCCGCAAGCGCCTGGTCGGCGACCCGGAGCGCCTGCGCCGGAACATCGCCATCCTCCGGCATGATCTTCGGATCCAGCGCATCGGCAAAGGTCGTAACAATCCCGCCATCCTTCGTTGCCGGCATGACCAGATGAGCAGTACCCGCATAAGCGATGAGCGCTGTTTTCGCCCCAGGCCTAAGCCCCAGCAAATCGTGGATCTTCTGCACCGAACGCGCCAATCGGCTCGGCTGTATATCCTCGACTTTCATGGAGGGCGCCACCCGCACCACGATGGCCAGCGCTGCCGTATCTTCCGCAAATGGAGCTGGCTCGTGCCTCCACGCGGGTCCGGCCAGGGCCACTACCGTCACCAGCCACGACACCGCAAGCAGCTGGACCGGGCCGAAGCGCATGCGCCGCGCCTCCCCGCTTAGAAGATATGGCAGGAGATGCGGTGCAACGATACCGCGCCATGGCCGTCCGGCATCCTGACGGCGCAAAATCATCCAGACCAATAGCAGCACCGGCATCAACGCCAGAAACCACCAGGGCCGAAGAAAATGAAACGCGCCGATCATACAGAAACTGAAGGTGACTCGCTTGCGACGCCCGCGGATCTCGGTTGTGGTCCAGGCAGTGTGTCTCCCTTCCAGCGACGATCTCGTCGCGAACGCCCGAGCGGACTTATCGAGTGCTGAAATAGCGTAAATAGAAAGCCGGCAGTGAGCGGCCAGTAATAGACATCCCGGCGCGGACGATAACTAATTGTCTGCGCCTTCCTGGTCTCCAATTGATCGAGCTTCCGGTAGATTGCGTCGAGTTGACGGTGATCCGCCGCAAATGAGTAAAGTCCACCCGTGGTCTTTGCGACCTTCTGCAAGGTCTCCACGTCAAGCGCTTCCTCGCCTGCGGCGCGGGGATCTCCCACCGCCACCGTATAAATCACGATCCCCTTATCTTTCGCGATCTCGGCTGCCTTGTCGGGGGGGACTTTGCTGGAGGTATCATTGCCATCGGTCAGGGCGATGAGCACACGTTCCTTCGCCTCACTCCGTTCAAAGACGGTGATAGCCAGGCCGAGCGCATCGCCAAACGCGGTCTGCGGGCCGGCCATGCTCACCTGCGCTTCGTCAAGTAACTCGCGGCACACCTTCAGATCTTCGGTAAACGGCGCCTGCACGAAGGCAGCTGAACCAAAAAAGATAAGCCCCACTCGATCGCCCTTTCGGCGCGACAGGAAATCGCCCAGGACCTGCTTGACCGCGGTAAGTCGGTCCACCGTATATCCCTGCCCATCCGTAAAGTCTTTGGTCTCCATCGAACCAGACAGATCCACAGCCAGTAATAAGTCGCGTACAGGCACGTGTTTCACCATGGGCGGCTCGATCCACTGCGGCCGTGCCAAGGCGCAAATCAATGTTATCCAGGAAAACACCACCGATGCCACGCGCAGCCAGCCCCCTTGCATTTCGACAGCGCCTTCCGTCGGAGTCCTCCCAGTCAGTTCAGCCACGCGAACTAGGAATGGCACCACCAATCCCTGGCGCTTTTCGCGATGCGCCGGAGTCAGCCACCGAATGACCCACGGCAAAGGCAATAGAAGAAAGAGCCAGGGATAAGAAAACGTGAGCATATTAGGAATGATCAGCATCCGACTGATCTGACCGATGGCTCCGAATCCAGTGCCGCACTGCAACTGTAACCTCACGCGCCGTGCTTTCGTCGAGTGTTACGCCACCAGCCGACGGATACAGGGCTTCAGATAAGTGACGAGCCACTCCATTACTGAAGGCCGTGGACCTGCCCGTGCGATCAAGAAACTCAGCCCACGAAGGCCCCGTGAGCGCGGCCACTTTCGCGCGGGGAAAACCGGACAGTGCACATCGCTTCAAAAGCCCTGCCATTGCAGCCACCGCATTTTCGCGCTCAGTCGCGACATCGAGTCGCTTCTCAATACACCGCAATTCAGCGAGCGCCTCGCGCCGGTAACGGTTGCTCTGCCATCGATGAGTCAGCACCGCTATGGCAACCAACCCCGCGACCGCAAGCCCGCCCAGCACCCACTCCCACCCCGGCGCAGGCGGCCACCATGGAACCGCTGGAGGCAGCAGGACATCGTGAAGACGCTCGAGACTGGTCGGATCAGTCGCCATCGTTTGACGAAGTTTCGCCCCACGCCCCATCCAGAAATCCGTTGCACTCCATCATCGGTACAACCCTCCAAGATGGCGCCGCAGTTGTATGGCAACTCCTTCCGTGGTGCAGAGAGGAATCACCGGCACTTCGCGATGCAAGAGAAACCTTCGCCCAACCTGCCGCCACTCAACGAAGCTATCTCCATACGCCCTCCGAAACGCATGATCACCGGTGTCTACTTCCATCTGCCGGACACCATCGCTCAGCACGAGCGACCCTGCGTCCGGCAGATCAGCTTCCAGCGGGTCATAGATGAACCCGACAAGCACATCGTTATGGCGGCAGAGGCGCGTGAGCAGTTTGTTGGTCTCGGGATTGGAGCCATTCGCGTCCGATAGAATGCAGACCAGATAGTCATGTGGCGCCAGACGCACCGTCCTCCGAAGTGCTTCATTGAACATGGCCGGCGTTGGAGAAATGCCTGCATTCACCGAGAGCGCGTGATTCTGCTCGATCACCACTTGCAGGATCTGCATGACGCGATCGCGGCTCCGGTGCGGGCGAATCTCGACGGCCTCGCGATCATTAAAGACCACCGCCCCGATCCGATCCTTTTGCTGGAGCACCCGCCAAGCACCCAGAGCCGCGGCTTCGGCACAGGTTACCGACTTCATATTCCGCTGTGTGCCGAAAAACATCGAGAATCGCTGATCCACTACGAGAAGCACACTTCGCTCGCGTTCTTCCGTATAAACCCGAGAATGTGTCTTTCGAGTTCGAACGGTGGCCTTCCAGTCGATCTGCCGAATATCATCACCCGGTAGATAGCGTCGGATTTCCTCGAAGTTCAATCCACGCCCCCGCAACCGCGACGCGTGACGTCCTGAAAGCAAGCTATGAATCGGCTGCCGGGGAAGAAAACTGAACCCGGCGGTCTGATGCTGGAGCGCGATCAAATCGTGCAGCGTCGCATAAACGCCCGGCGGAGGATCGGAACGGACCATAGGACGCGTGGATAAATCAAAGCAGGGAATGGTGAATGATCAGCTTAGGAATAGATGGAGCGTTGCAGACGGCCAACCTGCGTTTGTCGCCAGGGAAATGGAGTCAGGCGGTCGCTCCTCCAAACGGACATCGGTCGCAACAATCCCGCCCGATCGAAAAGAGTCCCTTTCATGGCACGGCAACTAGTTTCAAGACATCATCCAGGACTTTATCCTTCGTCACTCCCTCGGCGCTCGCCTCATAAGTCAGAATCAAGCGATGCCGCAGGCACGAGTGCGCGACTGATTGCACGTCCTCCGGAAGGACGTGGTTCCGGCCCACCATCCACGCCCGGGCGCGGGAAGTGCGATCAAGCGCGAGCGTGCCTCGCGGACTGGCCCCCACTTGAATCCACTTTTTCAAATCTCCCTCGTAATCGCCAGGCCGGCGGGTTGCCGCGACCAACGACACCATATAGCTTTCGACGGTAGGCGAAAGCGTCACCTCGTGAATCTCCTTGCGCGCGTCGAACACTGCTTGCGCTGGCACCGGCCCATTATGCGAAGCCTCCTGTGCAAGCTCTTCACCGCGCACCAACCGAAGGATTTTCGCCTCGTTCTCGTCATTTGGGTAACCGATGAAAACATGCATCAGAAAGCGATCCATTTGCGCCTCCGGCAGCGGATAAGTCCCCTCCTGCTCGATTGGATTCTGCGTCGCGAGCACAAGAAAAAGATCCGGCAGCCGATGCGTCGTTCCTGCAACCGTCACCTGCCGCTCTTCCATCGCCTCGAGCAATGCAGCCTGCGCCTTTGCCGGTGCGCGGTTGATTTCGTCCGCGAGGATGAGATTTCCAAACACTGGACCTTGCTGAAACACAAACTTCCCGCCCGCGCCTTCACCTGTATAAATCTCCGTTCCAGTAATATCGCTTGGCAGAAGATCCGGGGTGAATTGAATCCGGCTGAATTGGCTTTCAAGATTCTTCGCCAGTGTCTTGATGGTACGGGTCTTGGCCAATCCCGGAAGTCCCTCCATGAGTAAGTGACCATTAGCCAGCAGAGCCAGGAGCAGTTGCTCGACTACGGTGTCCTGGCCGACCACCGCCGACCCGATGCGCTTCTTCAGATCAAAGATCTGATCACGTGCATTATTACCCATAGATCAGAAATTCGCGGGCGCTCCGGATTCATTCGGCGTGAGATCACTGGAGGACAATCCACTCATAGTAATTAGGAAACTCAAGGCGTCTCAGACATCGCGCACCGGAATCCGATGTGACTCATCCCGGTATCCGGTGGAGTACCTCGGCGCGCGCTGGGCCGATAACTTTCGCAATATTCCGGACTGCAAAGAAACGATCCGCCTTTCGTAACCCGTTCCTCAGTCTGATAAGGATGCCCCGGACTCCAACTCGTTTTCGGACCGGCTGGATTATGGCAGGAAGGCTCTTCCGCCATCTGCACGTGAATATCTGGCCGGTACCAGTCACTTACCCAATTCCAGACATTGCCTCCCATATCAAAAAGCCCAAAGCCATTTGGCGGAAAGGTCTTCACCGGAGAAGTACCTGCATATCCATCCTCTGCAGTATTCCGATACGGGAAATTGCCAGTCCATGTATTTGCCATGAACTTGCCGCCCGGCTTGAATTCATCGCCCCACGCATAGCGTTTTCCAGCCAATCCACCTCGCGCAGCATACTCCCATTCTGCTTCCGTGGGGAGACGCTTCCCGGCCCATTTTGCATAAGCTACGGCATCATACCACGAAATCTGTACCACCGGATGCTCCATGCGCCCATCGAGCGTACTTGAAGGCCCTTCGGGATGCCGCCAACTTGCGCCCTTTACCCAGCGCCACCAGGAGTCCATGTTCCGCAGATCGACCGGACCGGTGGATGGCGTAAATACCATCGAGCCCGGCTGCAACATTTCCGCCTCAGGTTTTGGAGTACCGGGAGGAAGCGACTTCTTTAGCTCTTCCCAATCCACGGGCTTTTCAGCCGTAGTTAAATAGCCAGTGGTGTCCGCGAAACGGAGAAACTCGGCGTTGGTCACGTCGTGCTCATCCATCCAAAATCCGTCGACGCTGACCTGATGCGCCGGTTGCTCATTCTTCTTGCTCTCTGGTCTCTCGCTCCCCATCGAAAATTCACCCGCCGGGACCCACACCATCCCAGGTGGCGCCGCAGGACGGGTTTCCTTCTCCGCAGCCAGCACACCCGCATTTAGAAATGCAATGGCTGCCGTTGAATAAACTAGCAACGCGCTCACCGCAGGCTTCGTCGCTGGAATGAGCGAATGAACGGTATTCATAATGAAAGAAGCCCGGCTCCGCACGGGGCATTGGCCCGACGCGGCATCACCTTGTGTACCCTTTGCGGACGGCCTTTTCAATCGCGGAGACAAGGCTCCTTCCCGAAAACGGCTTTGCAAAATAGGCGGCAGCGCCAAGTTGCTCGGCGAGCAAGCGGCTCGCCAGGTGATCGTGTGCCGTGATGAAAACGACCGGCCGTTCGATCCCCTCCTTCGCAAGCTGAGCCCAAAGTTCAAAACCCGAGATGTCAGGCAGATGGATATCGAATACGAAGCACGATGCACTTTCCGCATCGCCCGACTCCAGCAGCGGTTCCGCGCCCTCAAAAATGCGGATTCTCCAACCAAATGCTTCGAGAAGCCGCTCGACAGCCTGCAGCATGCTCGGGTCGTCATCGACCACAAAAATCGTCTTCTGACCTTCTTGAAGGGAATGCATTGTCGCATCGAAACCGTGAAGATGGCGCGCACCATTTCGCTGCGCTTTCACATCACCTCGCCAGTGTGGCCTGCTCGAGCCGGTTTGAGTATTGAACCTTGGTGCGGAAGGCATTGCACTAAAGGGCAGTCCCTTTCACAGGTAAAAAGTCACTCGTCGTTCAGTACAAATCGCAGTGGCCGGAGATCGCGCTGGAGAACGCCGGTCCCGGCATTGCTACTCACGCCACTCGGAGATCGACACCTGCGGACATCAGGACGGCTCCTTGGCCGCACAGGCGACGACACCGCAATCACGGCATGAGCGAGGCTCTGCGCGCGCATACTATCGTCTGCCAGACGTTTTTGGCTATTAAACCTAGGTGCCGGTAGCAGGATGCATCAAAGTGCATGGCCACACTCCGATATCAGTTAAAATGAGGGGCAACGAACTTACCGACAGCCAGTCGCCTTGGTCGCATAACCCGCTCTAACTTAGCATGCTGCCAAACTTAACTTAGATCCCGGGTTCCCCAACGCGAATCCTCACCACAACGAGCACGCCCCCTAACTCACAGCGACGCAACGACTCCCTCCACATCGGAGCCTTGTCAGTTCCCGTTTATACGCTGAGTCCCGCCAACCGGCAGATACAGCCGAAAAGTAGCCCCCGAATCAGCATTGTTTTCAGCGGTTATCCGCCCGCGATGAGCCTCCGCGATGGACCGCGCAAGTGCCAACCCCAGTCCCATCCCATTCTCCTTGGTTGTAAAGAATGATTCGAAGATCCGAGGGAGCCGCTCCGATGGAAATCCGTGACCTTCATCGCGTACACTGACCTCCAACCACCGCACACCGTCCAGTGCAGTCCGAACGGTGATCTTACGCCGTTGCGGAGCCGACTCAGCCATCGCATCCATGCCGTTGACGATAAGGTTAATCAACACCTGCTCGATCTGGACACGATCCCCGTGCACTTTCGGCAGGGCCACAGCGAGATCGCACAGCAACGTGACCCGCCGGCGTTGCGCTTCGACGGAAACCAGGCGCACCACTTCGGTCACGATCTCGTTGAGATCCATCGGAAGGGCCTGTGTATCACGCTTCCCTACCAATGCCCGAATGTGGCGGATGACTTCGCTAGCCCGCACGTCATCCCGCCGAATGTCCGCCAGGATCTGCCGCACCTCGTCGAGCGCCGGAGGACTCTCTTCGAGCAAAATCTCGGCGGCCTCCGCGTTACTGAGGATCGCCCCGAGTGGTTGATTCACCTCGTGAGCGATCGATGCGGTCAATTCCCCCAGCAAAGCCAGTCGCATAGAGTGAGCAAGGTTCTGCCTAGCCTCCTCGATCCGCTTTCGTTCGGTCAGGTCATCGATGATGCTGATATAGCAAGGCTTTCCTTCCAGCGGAATGGGCTCGCACGAAATGCTCGCCCAGCGAACCGCCTCCCCATTGGTGCAGATACCGATCTCGTGATTGCGCAGGGAATTCTCGCCTTCGAGCGTCAGCCAAAGGCGCTCGCCATCTTCCGGCGACAAGAAGAGTTTCAGTTCCAGCGGCGTTCGCCCGACAGCCCTGCTTCGCTCGATCTTGAAAAGTTCCTCCCAGCTTTCATTCACGTCCACAATCTCTCCACTGCTTGCGCGATTGATGCTAATCGCGCTGGGGCTTGCGCGAAACGCCCGTGCGAACTTTTCTTCCGATTGCCGCAGCGCCTCCTCGGTCAGCCTTCGCCCGGTGATGTCGCGACCGATCCCCTGCAATTCCTCGACGCGGTCCCGTTCATCGAAGATCGCCCGGTCCTCCCACTGCATCCAGCCGATGCTTCCATCCGGGCGCAAAACCTCATGCTCCATGGCGATCGGTGCCCGCGATTCGATCAGTTTCTTCACCGTCTCTATCACCGCAGCATGGGTGTCCGGCGGGATAAACTTCAGAAATTTCCGCCCGATCAATTCTTCCTTCGACTTCTCAAAGTAACGGCAATAAGCCTCGTTGACGAAGGTCAGAGTCGTATCAGGAAGGTATCGACACACCATTTCCGACTGGCTCTCCACCACGTCGCGATAGCGTTCCTCGCTCATCCTGAGTTCCGCCTCCACCCGCCGATGCCGCCTGCGATGGAGCAGCAGCGCAGCGATCAGAATGGTCTCGAAGACAACCGCCGCGAGCCCGATTGCCGCGTAAGTGTACGCACTGAAAATCGCATGATTGCCAGGTGAATTCGCAGGCGCGGAGAGCTCCTCAGCGGCGGGAGCACTACCTGCGGATAGCAACAATGAAAGCGAGAAAAGTGCCGAACCCATCACCGCATATTTGAACTGCGCTCTTTTGTTCTGCCCCCTATGACACACCCCTCGCTTAATTCCTGGCTCCATCCACCCCGGGTGCATCCGTCGCAGCACGTGGTTGATGAGTGGCAGGGTTCCCACAATACGGTTGACGGAAAGCGACGTTCAGTTTGCTGCCAAAAGGCCTCCCACCTCCATCGCGTCGGCAATGTGAACCAATTCCGCAAGCGAGACCGCCCGCATCTTTTCCATCACGTTGCGCCTGTGCGCCTTGACCGTCCGCTCCGCCATTCCGAGTTCCGCTGCGACCTGTTTGTTCAGCAATCCTTTAACAACCAGTTCGAACACTTCCCGCTCGCGCGGAGTCAGACTCGAAAGCCGTTCCCTCCAGTCTTCCAACCGTCCACGAGTGCTGCGAGCAGATGCCTCGAGCGCCAAAGCCGTCCGTACCGCCGAAAGCAATTCCTCCCGCCGCACCGGCTTGGTCAGGAAATCGACCGCGCCAGCCTTCATTGCGCGAACGCTCATCGCCACATCGCCATGGCCGGTTAAAAAAATAATCGGCAGCGGATTACTGCTCGCCGCCATCGCCTCCTGCAAATCGAGTCCGGTTGGGCCCGGCATGCGCACATCAAGCAGGACGCAACCTCGCGTTTTCTCCCCGCGCAATAATGCAAATTCCCCAGCGGACCCATAGCTGCAAACCTCATATCCCGCAGCAGACAATAGCCGGGTAACAGCGACCCTCAAAGACTCATCGTCGTCTATCACATGAACAGTCCACCCAGATCGTTCATCTGCGTTCATAAATGGCACGCTAGCCAAACCGCCGGGAAAGGCCACACAAAAAATATTATGACCTTCCTGCCCCAATTCCATTACCGATACTCCAGCCGTGCTTTTGCAATGCACGGGCATCCGTCATACAACTCCGACTTCCCACTAAAAAATACCCAGCGGGCCGTCCCCTCAGACCACCCGCCGGGATTCGCCTCAACTATCCCTTTCGCCGACGGAGGCCAAGCAGCATTCCCATCCCGCCGAACATCGCAACGAGACTGGAAGGTTCCGGAACGACCGTCAGCACCACGCTATTGCCGCCCGCATTGTAATTCAGATTATACTGGTTCGCCCCGAAGCCGAATGTCGTATCATCGGGAACGGCTACTCCGCCAACTTGGAAAAGGCCGCCGTTCCAGGTGCCGTTATACGTAATGATCGTGAATGCAGTTCCTAACTGAAGGGCCGCATTTGCGCCCAGATCACTGAGGCTGAGAGTCGGCGCCGTACTGGTATCAAGTGTCAGCGCCCCGGTGGAGATGATGCTGCTGCTGGTGATTGCTGTCGTATTGAGCGCCACACCAAATGTACCGCCCCCATTGATGGTCAGTGCCCCGGTTGTCAAAACGCCCGTGCTCGCACTCGTGCCGGGTGCGATGCTTCCGCCAGTAGCGACAGTTACAGCGCCGGTCGAGCCCGTTCCAGCAAGCGAACCGCCATTCACAGTCACCGCGCTGCCCGAGATGCTTCCACTTACCAAGAGCGTCCCGCCGTTCACCGTCGTCGCCCCCGTATAGCTGTTCGCTGCCGTCAGAGACATGGTTCCAACGCCAGTCTTAATAAGACCGGTGCTCACTGTCGCGAAACTGGCGTTCATGCCGTTTTTCAAGATCGTGGAAACGATCAGGTCCGGCCTGGCGTCGCCAGTCACATCCGCCACATTGAAAGTCGTCTGTGTACCTGCGGCTTCGTTGCCAATATTCACCGATCCGAGGCTGATATTCCCGGGATTCGTAATGCTCGACGGCTGTGTGCCTCCCACCGTCACAGTGCCCTTGATGCTGTAGGCCGGGTAATTCGCATTTGCCCCACTGGTCGCGCGTAGCTCACCACCGTTGAGATTCACGTTCATGAAAGCGTTGAAACCAACTCCGTTCGTCGTGCCATTTGTAACCAGCCCCCCAGCATTGATCGTGATCGTTTGCGTCGATGCAGAATCCCCGCCAAATGTGTCATTCCTGGGCAAATCCAGCCGTCCGCCACTGTTTACCGTAATCACGGGATTCGCGCCAAAGGAGCCTGAACTCGCCACCGACACGGTGCCACCATTGATATTCAGCGCCCCGGTGTAGCCCGTGGCACCGGTGATATTCAGTGTACCATTATCGGTTTTCGTCAGCACCCCGCCGCCATTGCCGATCGCGCTCGTAAGCGCAAGCGTCGTCCCGGACGCAACGTCGATCGTGCCACCGCCTGAACCAACCATCAATGGATGGGCAAGCGTGAACGAAGCCGTCGTGGCCAGAACGCCCCCGTTAAATGTAACCAGCGAGCTCGCCCCGCCAAGAGCCGTATCCGCCGAGATACTGAGATTGCCAGAAGTTAGCGTCGTTCCGCCGGTATAAGTATTCTGTGCAGACAGAACGGTCGCTCCGCCAGTGCTGTTGATATTGAGCGCCAGCGTACCGCCTACGAATCCATCACCAATCGAACCACTAATCGAAGTCCCGCCAGTCCCCGATCCCGCAAATGTGAGCGTCGTCACGTTCCCGGTTGCCGCAGAGCCAACGATGTTAGAACTGATCGACAGAACTGCATTCGAATCATTCGTCCATGCCTGATTGCTCCCGAGAATCACCCCTGCGACCGACACCGTCTGCGTATCCGAGCCAGCCTGCACAGTAAATCCACCGGCGCCCAACGTAAGGATGTTGGAACCATCGATCGTCACCGCCTTGGCGCCGCTTGCGGCTGGAGTGAATGTCACACTCCGCACCGAGATATCGCCACCGAGTTGTGTGAAAACATTTGAGCCGCCGCCAGTAACACTGAAGACTACATCCGTTCCCGTTCCGGGAAGCTGGTGCGTGTCGGCACCCCCAGTTGCGTCAGTCGCCCAGTTAGTGGTCGAACCCGAGGAATCCTGCCAGGAAGAGCTGAGTCCGCCCTTCCAATAAGCCACAGTAGGAACCGGAGCGCCTGTGACGACGAGTTGTTCGGCAGTCGCGGTCGTGCTGAGACTGAAAGTAAAGAGACCGGCCGGCGTCGTGCCAAGGGTCAGATTGGCCAACCCCGAGGCATTACCCGCACCAAAAGAGATGAGATTATAGGTACCCGGCGAAAATGCGCCGAGCGCCGAGATATTGATGACGGCACCGCCTGAGTTCACGAGGAAATTCGTGCCCGTTCCGATGACGACCCTATCGGTCCCCGTGGTGCCAATTTCAAAGTTCAAATTGGAATTACCGGAAACGGAATCACCAACTGTAAGCGAAGTGCTTCCGACTGCGCCCTGCAGAGTAAGTATCCCAATGGTACCGTCGACCAGGTTGAGCGCGCCTTGGGTGGACGGAGAAGATCCACCGGCCACAACAACACCGCCACCTGCCGATGTCCCAACAGTCCCGGTTCCTCCAAAGCTTGCTCCTCCATACACCAGGACAGAGGTATTTCCAAGCGATCCGCCACTGCCGAGCAACAAACTGCCGGCATTCACAGTGGTAAGTCCTGTGTAAGTACTCGCTCCGGAAAGCGTGACCGTGCCCGTTCCGCTCAGATTGACTGAACCCGAGCCAATGATTGCTCCCGGCACCGCAAGATTGCCCGTTCGGTTAATGATCAGCGCTCCGTTATTGACCACCGGCCCCGACCCGATCGCTCCGGCTGAACCACCAACGCCTACCTGCAACGTCCCGGCAGCGATAGTAGTTGTACCCGTATAACTATTGTTTCCGGTAAGCGTCAGTGCTCCCCCGCCTAGGAAGCTGACACCACCATCAGGGGTCGCTCCCAGCCCACTATCATGTGATAGTGTTGCCGCCGCGGTAATATTGAAGCCATTGGTATTGAAGATCGCGCCGCCAGCTTTCACCACGGCGCTGAGCGCCGTCGATGCGGGAAGAAACGTCGTGGTACTTGCCGTTGCCTGAACGGTTCCGCCATTGAAATTAATCGCTTTCGGGGCGCCGGCGGCTCCGTACTGGAACTGCGCCAGAGAAAGGGTCCCACCATTGAGATTCACCGTGGCCGAGCCGGAATTGAGCGTCGGCCCTTTCAAATACAGAAAACCGCGATCGTTGTCCGTCTCTGTACTCGTACCGATGGACACCGTGCCACCGTTAATGGTGAGCACCCCCGTACCAGCCGCAGCGTTGCTTCCACTGCTATCAGTCCAGCCGGCAGAGCCCGCGGTCCCCCCCGTGTAGCCTGAGCCGATCATGACGCGTGTCCCGACATTTACCGCCCCGCCATTGACAATCATCGTACCGTTCGAACCAGTCCCAGCCGCGCTATTCGCCGCAATGAACAGATGGCCGCCGCCGTTCGCCATCCCGGTCATATTTACCGTTCCACCATTTACAGTGAAGCTGCCCGTTGAGTTGTTGCCCACGCCCACATAGTTACCAGAAGGCCCCGCATTGCCAACAAAGCTCAATGTGCCAAAGCTTGCATCAACAGTCAGCGAAGTCCCCGCAGTACCCTGAACGAGCAAGCGACCGCCGGCTCCGGTCACGTTGAGATTGCCCGTTCCGGCCAATTCCAGACTCCCTCCACTGATCGTAAGGGTTGCATTTGTGATAGTCGACGTGCCTCCGTTGGTCCAGGCCATCGCCCCGGCACCTGATTTGGTAAATGCATTAGTGCTCGCTCCGCCTGCATTATATGTACCGGTAAAAGCAAAGTTCCCGGTCCCGGTGAAGACGAGCGATTTTCCACCCGCCGTACCGCCCGCCCCTCCCGCGATGTTGCCATTGATGGTGAGAAGCTCGCCCAGGGTCGTGCTATTATTCGTGAATGTGTAAGTCGCTCCGATGGCAGTGCCCAGCGTAATGGCGGAATTAATCATCTCACTGCTCGTGACGGTCGAATTAACAGTGATTCCGCCGGCATCATTCAGCGTGATCGTGCTATCATCAGGCGCAAGTCCAAGTTGGTAGGACGCGGCATTCGCCGTGTCGAAGATGATACTCTTGATCGTGATGTTGCCTACCGTGATCGCAGTATTGCCATTACCGGAACCGTTGAACGTCGCGGTATCGCCCGTGCCCGGAACCACAGTCAGTGTAGGAGTCCAGTCGTTCAGGTCCGACCAGATGGAATCAATCGAACCGGTCCACGTCCCGCTTGTCGCACGCGCCTGCCCGCACCCCAGCAACCATGCTCCGGCGACGGCTGCAACAGAACGAAGCGCCAGTCTGGCAGGCGAAGCAATCATGGAACGAAGTGGGGTGATTCGGCTGGTATTCATCGGGAGAGGGCTAGGGTTTGGGTGATCTGGAATAGGCCCATAAGCGGGATAGCGGAGCACGGGGGCATCATCTCTTCAGTCCGGCGCATCTCTTCAAACCGACGCAGTACGCGTCAGCAATCGATAACCAGAAAGGTGTCGCCGCCTATAAGGCTAGATAAACAGGCACGTCCCTCGATCGTGAATAACAAGGGATGACGTGCATATGTGCTATGTTCTGCCACGAATTGACACTTATGTCATTGAGCTATTGCAGCAAAATATTGAGGTTTTGCGTCACCAGTCGTCAGAAGTCACCGCGTGCGCGTAGACCGCTTCTGAAGCGCGCTGCAAAATGATTTGTTTTCCCCTCAATGCCAATCCAGCTTCCGCCAGCTGCAATCACGACCAGCCCGGCTGCCTGAGCCACTGCATTCGCGTCATAAGCCCCGATATCTGTTACTAAATCACCAGAGCACAACAACGCAAACAAACCTGCACAAACAGCCACTTATTCATTACCAGCCCAGTAAAATAACCAAATAATTCGGGCCCCAACAAGGTTCATATCGCCGACCTCGATTTGCTCGCTTCGAAAACTTTGCTAGTTGGACATTAGGCCAGCAAGAGCGCCCAAAGCGTTGAGATTTCAACACTCAAAAACCCATCCATTTACGCATCCCATGAACAAGCCCACTCCAAGCTCTTGCTGCCCAGGCGGCCGTTGCGAGATACCGCGCCGCGACTTTTTGAAACTCAGTTCAGCCGCTGTTGCAGCGATGCTTTCGCCTTCCGCATGGGCTGCAGCCGGGCCGTTCAAGGTCGACGACTTTCAAAACCTGGTCCCAGCCGACAAAAAGCTCAGCCCGGATTGGGTAAAATCGCTTTTTACGCGTGGCACACCGACTGTCTATCGAAGCAGTGAACTTGGCACGATCGGCATGCCGATCGGAGGAATTTGTTCAGGCCATGTCTATCTTGGCGGCGATGGCACCCTGTGGCATTGGGATATTTTCAACAGGCACATCGGCACCGGGGCCGATCACTATGCGCACCCTTTAAAGCCAACGTCGCCATTCGCACAAGGATTTGCACTTAGCGTCTCCGCAGCTGGAAAATCGCAAACACGGCAACTGAATCAGAGCAGCTTCCGCGAAGTGAGCTTCTGCGGCGAGTACCCGATCGGCACTGTGGAATATCGCGACGCCGATGCCCCAGTGAGCGTCTCGCTGGAGGCATACTCCCCATTCACGCCGCTCGAGGTGGACGACTCGAGTCTTCCGGCGACTGTGATGTCATTTACGATCAAGAACACCGGCACCGAGAAAATCGACTGCGAGATCGCCGGGTGGATCGAAAACGCAGTCGGACTTTACACCGCGCAACCCGGCGAAATGGAACGGCACAATCGCGCCGTTCAAGGCAACGGGTTTGCGTTTCTCGACTGCTTTGCAGGGGCTCCACCTGATACCGGCATGCTCAAAGAGGTAAGGTCCGATATCGTGTTCGAAGATTTCGAGAAGGAGACCTATGAAGGCTGGACTGCGACGGGTACGGCATTTGGAAAAGGTCCGATCGAGCGCACCAAGGCACCAAAATATCAGGGCGATCTCGGCGGTGAAGGCCAGCGAGTCGTCAATTCGCACGCCAGCGCAGAAGGCACCGAGCTTGGCGCCAAGGACGACGCTACCGGGCAGCTGACAAGTCGTGAGTTTAAGATCGAGCGGAAGTTCATCTCCTTCTACATCGGTGGCGGGCACAATCCGGGAAAGACCTGCCTGAATCTGGTGGTTGAGGATAAGGTCGTCCGGTCAGCAACTGGCAGAGACGAGAACAAGATGCACCGCGAGCAATGGGATGTCGGTGCTCTTCAGGGCAAGATCGCGCGACTGGTAATTGTGGATGACAAGCAAGGCCCGTGGGGAAATATCGGCATTGATCAGGTCGTCTTCACCGACGAGCCTATCAAAAGCGAGCCGCTTCCGAAGCGGCACGACTTCGGCACGATGGGAATCGGTCTGATCGGCGCTGGCGCAAAAGTGGTTACTAGCATTCCGGCGGAGCATCTCGCGGAAGGGAATTTCGCAGCAGGGCTGTTTTCAGCGGAAGGCGCGCCAGGCGAAACCAAGATGCTTTCGGGCGAGAAACTCATCGGCGGTATCAGCCGGAAGTTCGCCATCGCCCCGGGTGAATCGAAGACGATTCCCTTCGTGATCGCATGGCATTTTCCGAACCTCGAGCTTGGCAACCTTGGAAAAGTCGGCCGCTATTATGCAACGAAGTTCGAAAATGCGAACGCGGTGTTTACTTATCTCGCCGCCAATTTCGAGCGACTTAGCTCGCAGACCCGTCTCTGGCGCGACACGTGGCTCGGCTCCACTCTTCCGCACTGGTTTCTCGAGCGCACCTTTGCGAATACCTCGACCCTTGCGACTTCGACGGTGTATCGCTTTGCCGACGGGCGCTTCTATTCGTGGGAAGGTGTTGGATGCTGCACAGGGACTTGCACCCATGTCTGGCACTACGCGCAGGCCATGGCGCACATATTCCCTCAACTCGAGCGCAATACGCGGGAGCGCGTCGATCTCGGCGTCGGCTTCAACCAATCGACCGGCGTCATCGGCTTCCGCGCGGAATTCGATCGCGAGTTAGCGGTCGATGGACAGGCCGGGACATTGCTGCGCATGTATCGCGAACACCAGATGTCGCCAGACAGCGCCTTCCTGAAGCGCAACTGGACCAAGATCAAAAAGGCATTTGAACCGCTGCTCGCGCTCGATCAGGCTAGCAATGGCGTGATGGAAGGCCGGCAGATGAATACGCTCGATGTGCCATGGTTTGGAAAAGTCGCGTGGCTTTCATCATTGTATCTCGCCGCAGTCCGCGCCGGGGAGGCGATGGCGCGGGAAATGAATGAAAATGCCTTTGCCGAGCGGTGTCAGATAATCGCCGAGCACGGAGCGAAGAATATCCTGCAGCTCTTCAACGGCGATTATTTCATGAATCAGCCGGACCCGGCGCGCCCGGATACGATCAATTCCGGCACGGGCTGCGAGATCGATCAGGTGCTCGGACAAAGCTGGGCGTGGCAAGTCGCGCTAGGCAGGATCATTCCCGCAAAGGAGACTCTTTCGGCGTTGCGCTCGCTCTGGCTCTACAACTTCACTCCGGATGTCGGGCCCTATCGCGCCGCCCACAAACCCGGCCGTTGGTACGCCATGCCTGGAGAAGGCGGCTTGCTCATGTGCACGTTCCCGCGCGCGGATTGGGATTACAAGAAGGCCAATGGCAAAGGACCGGAGTGGGCGGCAGGATACTTCAACGAGTGCATGAATGGGTTCGAGTACCAGGTCGCCTCCCACATGGTCGCCGAAGGCATGGTCATGGAAGGACTCGCAATCACTCGGATGATCCACGATCGTTATCATGCGGCGCGCCGCAACCCGTGGAATGAAATCGAGTGTGGCGATCACTATGCACGCTCGATGGCAAGCTATGGTGTCTTCGTTTCCGCATGCGGCTTCGAGCACCACGGCCCGCGCGGCCACATCGGGTTCGCACCGCGGATTACACCCGAACGTTTTCAGGCGCCGTTCACGACAGCTGAAGGCTGGGGCACTTTCTCGCAGACGATCGAAGGCGGTCGCCTGAATGCCGGGATTTCGCTGAAATTCGGAAAGCTGCGTGTGCTCTCGATCGCGCTAGCTCTGCCGGAAAAAATGGGCGGAAAGGCAGTGCACGTCGCGGTAAACGGCCATGAGACTAAGTCGGCGCATACCCTGGTGGGAACCCGCCTTACGATCACCCTTCCAGAAGAAGCCCAAATCGCCGCTGGTCAATCCATCGCGATTGCAGTCGCATAGCCCGCGTCGGACGAGGTCGGTGCTCTCGCTCAATGGCTGGAGCACCGGCTTGCCCAACCGCCGACAGGCAGTCCACCCAGGGTTGCGAAAACGGCTGTTTTTCAATCTGGATCGGAATGCCGACCGGTCGCAATCTAGGGCATGACATCCGCCGCATCCGTTCCGCAGCATTCCGATCGCTGGTCACTCGAATCGTATTTCAGCGCGTTTGGCGCAGCCGATTATGTCCAGTTCAAGAATGCGATTCGCGACGATCTCGCTGCGTTTCTCAAGCACATCGAGCAGGCTGAAACGCTCACGGCCGATGATCTTTGCAAAGCGGAGTCGCTCACGGCCCGGCTGGGACATCTTTCCTCCTATCTCGGCTGCCTCTGCGCAAATGACGCAACAAATGATGCACTGAAGGCGGACGACGCCTGGCTTGCGACACAACACGCGGAGATGACGAAGATCAACGCCGTCATCGCAACGCTGATGGCCGAGCTACCCGACGATGTCGCACAAGCGCTCCTTCGCGAACCGCAACTCGACGGCGCGACCCATGCTTTAAAGCGGGTTCGCGAGCAGGGCCGCCATCTGATGCCAGCCGCGCAAGAAGCGCTCGTCGCCGATCTGAATGTGGACGGCATGCATGCGTGGGGACGTCTCTACGAAACCCTCACCGGAAGGCTCGAGTTTCCAATGAAGTTTCCGGACGGCCACACCGAGACCGTGCCGATGGCCCGTCGCCGTGCCCTCATGGCTCACACGGATCGACGGATGCGCGAGGCGGCATTTCGGGATGGGCAGGCTCCGTGGGACACGCATGCCGATACCTTCGCGGCAGCCTTGAATGCGATCGCCGGCACGCGGTTGAATCTCTACAAACGTCGTGGCCTCGACCACTTCCTGGATGAACCGCTCTTCGACAGCGCACTGCAGCGCCAGAGTCTCGAAGCGATGATGCAAGCAATCCGCGACGATCTCGAGTTGCCGCGCCGCGCGCTGCGAGCTGCCGCCAAGCTTCAGGGCGCTCCCCTGCACTACTTCGATCTGGAAGCACCGCAGATCCCGGCACCCGAGGGGCTCAAGGTTTCCTGGGATGATGCCTGTGGAATCGTGCATCGTGCCTTCCACGCGGCCTATCCGGAGCTCGGCGCGTATTTCGACGAAATGCTCAGCCGGAGCTGGATCGAAGCCCAGCCGCGGGCCGGCAAGCGGCCTGGAGCATTCTGCACCGAGTCCTATCTTACCCGGGAGCAACGGGTTTACATGACTCATCATGAGACCATCCATGATGTGGTCACCCTGGCTCACGAGGTCGGCCACGCATGGCATTCACACGTGCTTCGGGAGCGTCGCCCGTTTGCCGCGATGTATCCGATGACACTCGCCGAGACAGCCTCGAACTTCGGAGAAATGATCCTGCTGGACGGCCTGGAACGCGATCCTTCGAGTTCGCCGGCCCTGATCCACTATCTCCTCGATCAGCAGATGAACCGAGCTCACGCATATCTCGTGAATATCCCGATGCGCTACGCATTCGAACGCAGCTTCTACGAAGCGCGCACTGCGGGGGAAGTCAGTACTCCGGGAATGCGTGATTTAATGTGCACCGCCCAACGCGACTGGTATGGCGACACTCTGGCGGCGGATGGACTCGACCCAATGTTCTGGGCCTCAAAGATGCATTTCTTCATCACAGGCATCAGCTTCTATAACTTCCCGTATGTCTTCGGCTATCTGTTGAGCCAAGGGCTCTTCGCCCGTTTCCAGAAAGAGGGCGCGGCGTTCCTTCCCCGGTACGAGCAGTTTCTTGCCAGCACGGGAAGCGCGGACTGCGAGACTGTCGTTAAAGAAACGCTCGGCGCAGACATCACGCAGCCGGGATTCTGGGCCGATGCGATCCGCTCGCTGGAATCCGGAGTCGCTGCCTACGAAAAGCTCGCCGAGAGCAAAGCGACGTCCTGAGCCAGTCCCGCTTAGATCTGGCGCGGCACTTGGCGTGAGTCTGCTGCAAGCCGCCGCTTGATTCACAAAACATCACTGCACTGACTAAAGGAACGCGGGCAGGGCAAAACTGCCACTGCCCGCTAACTTCGACTAAGTCCAGTAATCGCGTGTCTGCGGAACTTACTTTGTCATTGCCGGCCGCGGCCGGGCTGGCTTCACGCCATCAGATTGATGCCGCAGGCCCTTCCGCACTGTATGAGCACCGTGCGACAGAGCCGGGCTGCTGAGGCGGTTGCACGGTTCTCCCGTACGCACCTCCTCCACAAGATCCGCAATGCTCGAGAGAATCCGCGTTGGTTGATAGACGTAATTCGTCAGGTCATCCATGCGTGTCGAGCCAGTGAGGACGAGGTAAGCCTGCATGCCGACCTCGATGCTTCCGCGAATATCGGTCTCCATCGTGTCGCCTACCATGATGACCTGCTCGACATTCCGCCCCAGGCGCTGACGGGCCTTGATGAACATGTACGGATTCGGCTTACCCAAGTAATAAGCGCGGCATCCCGTGCTCGCCTCCAGGAAGGCTGCCAGCGCTCCCGCTCCGGGGCGCGTCGCCGTGGCAGAAACCGGGCACCAGTTATCGGGATTAGTCGCAACGAGGCGTCCGCCCTTCTCGATGAGTTCGTGCCCTTTCAGGAGCTTTTCCATGGCAATATGCCCCTCTCCCACGACGATGTAATCGGGAGCAATCGAGTCATTCGCGATCCGCTTTTCGTGCAGCGCTGCGGCGATGCCCGCATCACCGATGACGTAGGCGGTGCAGGCCGCGTGAGTTTCCGACAGGAAATCCGCGGTGTTGAGCGCGGCGGTGTAAAAGTGACGCGGCGCCAGATTCGGCATTCCGAGGTGACCGAGCTTTACGACGAGATCACTCGGCGTTGGCGCGGAATTGTTGGTCAGAAATAGGAATGGCGTGGATGTCTCGATGAAGGCCGTGACAAGTTCGATGGCCCCTGGGATCAACTGGTTTTCCCTGTAGATGACCCCGTCCATGTCCAATAAATACCCTGTTTTCATTGGTTGGTGATGTGCAGATGTATGGTGCGGATGTGATGTGGAAGATCCCGGCAAAGCCATCGACGGGGGGATCGAGCACTGCCCGAACCATCAGAAAAAAATTCTGATCCGCCACAGTACGACGACCTCGGCCCAGGAACAAGAAGGCTGAAATCGAATACGTGTCATATCCGCCACCGGAGCACACATTCGCCGATCGCGACCCGGACTCCAAACCTCATTCTCCATCGACGCGAATTGCCGCTGCATTACGAATACACAAGAATCGATACCTAAACATGCAACATAGGTCTCAGGATCTATTTAATACCATCGGGAATCACCACGGGAGCGCATACATCCACTTACACGTACACTCCGTGGAGAGCTCCAGATGCCATCACTGCAATCGGAGCATTTTTAACGCGTAAGTCGCAGCAAACGTTCGGCGTCTAGCAATTTCTCCGCCATCTCAAAAAGCGGAGACCACTTAGCCTGCAAGGTGGAAGACCTATTGCAAAATCAGGCGCTCACCGAGTGGAAAAAGAATTTGGACTCCATCATCATCCCGGAATGGAATTTCCCCCCGCACGGTCCGATTCGGGTCAAGCCTTCACCTCGCGGACGCCCTCATTCTATTCGGTGCTTATCTATCAGGATATCGCGACCGGAATCCGGGCCAAAGATGTCGCCAATCGGATCCGGCAGGAGATCGGAGATGAGCGAACCTTCGAACTTGATGCCTGGAATGCTGCACTGCTCGATGATCCGGTTTTCAATAAGATTGCATCGCAACAGGCCGAAGCCGCCGAGATCGTGATCCTCTCGCTTCGCAATGGAAACGCCTTCACTCCCCGGCTGAAGAACTGGTTTGGCGCCTGGACGAGCCGCAAGCTGGGTGTCTTCCCGGCTCTAGTCGCGCTCTTCGCAGAGCCCCGGTGCTCGTCGACAATCTTTGCAAAGAGCTACCTTGAGACTGCAGCCGCACGGGCCGGGATGGAATTTCTCTGCCAGAGCCTGGATCATTCCGACGACGCTACCTCAAGCGCGAAGACCGAACTCTGCTGGATCCTGTAACAGCGCCACAAACTCGGGGCTGGCATGCCGTCGAGAGCCTGTTGCTGCTCGGCAGCAGCTTCGAGGCAGCACTTACTGGGCGCGCTTGGAAAGATCGCGGAAAACGAGCACGACCCCGATCAGCGCCCCGCCGGCATCGAACATGGGCGATGCTGAATCATCGATAGGAATCTCACTGCCGTCTGGACGAATGAGGAAGGTATTCGGCTCCACTCCGCCGGCGGTTCTCTGGCGGATCACCCAAGTCACTGGATTCTCAACAGGCAACCGGGTCTTGCCGTTGATGATTTGAAAGAGGTCGGAAACAGGACGCCCGACGGCCTCTCGCTGCCTGCGCTGGAGCAACTGGAGCGCCACTCCGTTCAGAAAGGTCACGCAGCCGGTTGCGTCTGTAACCACCACCGCGTCGCCAATACTGGCGAGAGTGACTCGCTGCCATTCCGCCTGCCATCGCAGCCGCTCTTCTGCACGCTTGCGATCTGTAACTACCGTGGCACCGCAATAGATGAGACGATCGGCGACATTCACTTTCGTTTTCCAACTAAGCCAGTGCCAGTTCCCGCCGACATCGCGATACCGGTTCTCAAATGAAACAGTGTCGCGCCCGCAAAAAATCCGGTTGGCTTCAGCGATCGTCATTTCATGATCGTCCGGATGGACATAGTGCAGCCAGGGCTTCGTCGTCAGTTGCTCTGGACTCCAGCCCATGGTCCGCTCCCACGCCGGGCTCACCCATTTAAAGTGACCGTCAAAACCAGCGATCGCTAGCAACTCAGCGCCAACCGCAAAAAACCGCT